>SL_3KL_010_SEDDRAFT_10003270_pt1 | contig 14727 bp, 12 predicted proteins | sample SodLakKL_010_SED_2_FD_10381 | JGI IMG/M metagenome (IMG submission 10381)
GGGCTCGTGGCGGCGGCTGCCGTCCTCACCGACGGCCGCACGGTGGTCGTACCCGGGCGGCGGGCGCCCGAGGGTGAGATCGGCCGCGTCGACGTCAACACCGCCTCGGAACGACTGCTGACCACGCTCCCCGGCATCGGGCCCGTGACCGCACGGCGCCTGATCGACGGACGCCCCTACCACGCGCTCGAGGACCTCCTGCGGGTGCCAGGCATCGGCCCAGCGCGTCTCGAGGCGCTGCGCCCGCGCGTCACCCTGTGATCCACGTGAGCGCGCCGTTCCCGCACCCTCACGTGGCCTGGTCGGTGCCGGCCGCGCTCGCTGCGCTCGTCGCGGCAACGCTCACCACCGCGGCGCCGCCCGCGATCGGGGCCGGCGCCGTGCTCGGCTGGAGCCTGGCGCTGGGCCTGGCGGCCGTCCTCGCCCGCGCGGGGTCGGCAGCCGCCCTCGGGCGGGCACTGCTGGCGGCGTGCCTGGGCTTCGGCGCCACGGGTGCGCACGGGCTCGCCTGGTCGCAGGCGGTGGACCCGTGGTCGGCGGCGCTCGGCACGAGCCTCCGCGTCGAGGGCACCGTCGATGGTCGGCGCCTGGTCGTGCCCGGCAAGCCCGCGCTGCTGCTGCGCGGCGCTCCCCTCCCGAACGGTCGGGTGGTCGTCGATGGGGTGATCGAGGAGCTCGCCCAGCGGCGCAACCCGGGAGGCTTCGACGAGGCGGGCTTCTGGCGGCGGCGCGGCGTGCGCTTCGCCGTGCGCGTCGAGCAACGCCACGCACATGCCGCTCCGAGCGGCTTGCTGGGCGCGCGCGCGGCGCTACAGGCTGGCGTCACCGAGGGTCTGCCGCCGCGCGTCGCCGCGCTGCAGCAGGCGCTCACGCTCGGCATCCGGCACGATCTCGGCGAGCTCCGCGGGCTGTTCGCGGCAGCTGGCATGGCTCACGTGTTGGCGCTCTCGGGGCTGCACGTCGGCGTGCTGGCCGGCGCGGTCGCCTTGCTGGTGCGCCCCCTCGGTCGCCGCCGCGGGGGACTGGTGGTGCTGCTGGTGGTGGCGGCGTACGTCGCGCTGGTCGGCCCGGGACCGAGCGTCGTGCGCGCCGCCATCATGGTGGGCGTCCTCGTGGTCGCGCGCCTGGCCGAGGTGCCATCGGCACCGCTAGGCGCCTCCCTCGCCGCCGCCGCCCTGGTGTGCCTGCTGGTGACGCCGGCGTGGGTCGGTGACCTCGGCTTCGTGTTGTCGTTCGCCTCGGTGGCCGGGATCGTGCTGCTGGCCGGCCCGGTCCTGCGGTGGACGCGCGAGGCGCCGGCCGAGCGCAGGAAGAGCGCGCTCGACGGGCGCTTCGCGTTTCGCTGGACGATCGCCGCCCTGGCCACGAGCGGCGCCGCGCAGGCGGCCACGGCGAGCGTGGTCGCTGGGGGGTTCGGTGCGGTGCCGCTCGCGGCGCCGCTCGTGAACCTCGTGGCGGTGCCGCTGGCGTCGGCCCTCGTGCCCCTGGGCGCGCTCGCCGGGCTGGCCGGCGTGGTGCACCCAGCGCTCGCACTCGCGATCAACGCCGTGGTCCGGCCGCTGGCCGAGGCGTTGCTCGCCGTCGCGGATGGCGCCGCGCGCCTGCCCTCGCTGCCATGGGGGGCGATCGGCAGCGAGGGGCATGCGTTGGCCGGACTGGCACTGGCGGGCGTCGCGCTGGCCCTGCACGGCGCCCTCAGGTGGCGCTCGGCGTGGCTGGTCGTCCTCGCGGCCGGCGCTTTGGCGTGGGGCCTACCCGACCGCCACGGGTTGCCCGAGGTGATCGTGCTCGACGTCGGTCAGGGCGATGCGATCATCGTGAGGCTCGGCGGCGGTGCGGCGATCCTGGTCGACGCGGGCGGCGTCACCTTCGGCGGCACCGACCTGGGGGAGCGCGTCGTGGTGCCGGCGCTGCGCGCCCTCGGCGTGTGGCGCTTGCCCCTGGTCGTCGCGACGCACCCTGACCTGGACCACGTCGGCGGCATGCCGGCCGTGTTGGGAGCACTCGCCGTCGGCGAACTGTGGGTGGGACATCTGGAGCCCGAGCGTCCGGCCTGGCAGGCCGTGGAGCACGCAGCCCGGCAGCGCGGCGTCCCGATACGCGCGGTCCGACGCGGGGAGCACGCCGCGATCGGACCGCTGCGCGTCGACGTCCTGCACCCCACCCACGTACCCATCGGCGAGGGCAACGCCGACAGCGTCGCACTGCTGCTGCGGTACCGCGGCGCCCCCTGGCTCCTCCTCCTGGGCGACGTCCCGATCGATGTCGAGCGAGACCTCCCCGTGCCGCCGACGCCGCTGTTGCTCGCGCCGCATCACGGCTCGGCGACGAGCACCGGAGCGGATCTCCTCCGGGCTGCGCAGCCGCGCGTCGTGCTGATCTCGGTCGGCAGGAACCGCTACGGCCACCCCGCAGCCGACGTGTTGGCCAGGCTCGAGACGGCAGGCGTGCCGGTCGTCGCCACGCGTGATCACGGAGCGCTGCGGGCACATCCGTCGCGGGTCTGTGTGCGGACCGAGTTGTCGCGTCCTGGAGCGGGTGTGCCGGGGACGTGCTAGCCTGGTCACGGTGTTCGAAGTCGTGCGCGTGATGTCGCAACACGGTCCGGTCAGGGTCGAGCTCGCGAAGTGGCACGGGCGCCTCGTGGTCGTGAAGCGGCTGACTGGCGTCTCGCCCGAGGCGATGCGGCGCTTGGAGCGTGAGGCCGCCGTGGCCCGCAAGCTCGACCATGAGAACGTGGTGCCGTTGCTGTCCACGATCGATGGAGCGCTCGTNTACGCCTACGTCCCAGGCGTCAACCTGGCCGAGGCGCTGAGCAGCGGGCCGTTGCCCGTCCCGCGCGCGGTGAAGGTCACGCGCGACGTCTTGCGGGCCTTGGAGCATGCCCACGTCAACGGCGTGATCCACTGCGACGTGAAGCCGTCGAACGTGCTGATACGCGGGGAGCGTGCCCTGCTCACCGACTTCGGTTTCGCCAAGGACCTGGCGTTGACGGCCATCACGGGCGATCAGCAGCTCCTCGGCACCCCCAACTACATGGCGCCCGAGCAGTTCCAGGGCGTGCGCACCGACCATCGCTCCGACTTGTACGGCGCCGCGGCGTTGCTGTACCACGCCCTCACCGGCGATCCGCCGTATGGTTCGCAGGTGTTGCGTTTCCTGACCGGCGACGACCGCGTGACGCTCGCGCCGCTGCCGAGCGATGCCGCCTGGCTCGCCCCCGTGATCGAGCGCGCCCTGCGCCGTGAGCCAGAGCGCCGCTTCGCGCACGCCGGTGCGATGCTCGACGCGCTCCTGGCCGTTCCAACGGGCGCCTGAACCGATCGTGATCAGGGTCTTCAGCGGTGACGACTTCCTCGCCGGCCGGGCGTTCCTCGCCGCCGTGCGCGAGGCCGCCGAGGCCGGCCGCGAGGTGGTGCGCCTCGACGACGACCTCACGCCGGGGCGTCTCCGCGAGGCGCTCGACCAGGGTGGGCTGTTCGGGACGCCTCAGCTGGCGCTCGACCTCGGCGCCGCGATCAAGAGCGAGGGGGCGGCCGCCACGGGCGAGCGCAACGCGCTGATCGCGATGCTCGAGGCGGCGGGTCCCGACGCCGACGCGTTGGTCCTCGACGCGAGCGCGACGCCTGCGCGCCAGAAGCGTTGGCGCGCGTTCGGCGAACTCAACCACCTCCCTGCGCCGCGCTACGGGAACCTGGTGCGCTGGATCCGGGCCGAACTCGAGGGTGCGGGTGTGCGGACGCGCGGCGACGTCGCCGCGACGCTCCACGACCTCTTCGGCGACGACGTGCCGGGTGTGGCGGCCGAGATCGCCAAGCTGCGGGTCCTCGCCGAGACGTTGACGCCGGAGCGCACCATCGAACTGGTGCGCCGACCCGCCGCCCGCAACGCGTTCCAGTTGATCGACGCGATCATGGCCGGCGACGCGGCGCTGGCCTTCGACACGCTCGACGCGCTCGTCCAGAGCGGCGAGCCGCCGATCAAGATCATGGCCGCCTTCGCCTGGCAGGTCGATCTCGTGGCGGGCTGCGTGGCGCTGCGCGACACCGACCCGGACGTCGACCAGGGGCGGGCCGCGGCGGCCCTCAAGGCGAACCCCTTCCCGACCGGGAAGGCGTTGGCGATCGCCGCTCGTCTCGACGAGGTCGCACTGCACTCGCTGATCGACGCCGTGGTCGCGGCCGAGCACGCCATGAAGAGCGGATCGGACGCGGCCTGGCAACTCGAGGCCTGCGTCCTCCAGGCGGCGCACCTGATGGCCGGCCGGCGGGCTCCGGCAGGCGCGGGGCGGCGCTCGTGAACGACGCTGGAGCACCGTTGGTCGAGCGCGTCCTGGCGGGCGACGAGCGCTCGTTGGCGCGCCTGATCAGCCGCATCGAGGCGGGCGACGCCGTCGGGAGCGACGCCCTGCGCACGCTGCGCCCGCGCGCGGGGAGCGCTCGCGTGGTGGGCGTCACGGGAGCGCCCGGTTCGGGCAAGAGCACGCTCGTGGACGCCCTGATCGCCGTCGCGCGCGAGCGCGGCGAGCGCGTGGCGGTGCTCGCCGTCGACCCGAGCAGCCCGTACAGCGGTGGAGCGATCCTCGGCGACCGCATCCGCATGGCTCGCTGGCACGCGGACACGGGCGTGTACGTGCGGTCGATGGCCGCGCGCGGCCACCTCGGCGGCCTGGCGGCCGCCACGCTCCAAGTGGTGACGCTGCTCGACGCGGTCGGCTTCGATCTCGTGCTCGTGGAGACCGTCGGCGTGGGGCAGTCCGAGGTGGAGGTGGCGGCGGCCGTCGACACCACCCTGGTGGTGCTCACGCCGGGCCAAGGCGATGGCGTCCAGGCCGTGAAGGCGGGCCTGATGGAGATCGCCGACGTGTTCGTGGTCAACAAGGCCGACCAGAGCGGCGCCGAGCGGGTCGTTCGCGACGTCCGCGCTGCGTTGGCCCTGGCTGCGCCGGAGGGCGAGCACGCCTGGATGCCGCCGGTCCTCACGAGCGTCGCGTCGCACGGTACCGGCGTGCGCGAGGTGGACGCCGAGATCACGCGCTTCGAGCGGCACCTGGTCGAGCGGGGCGGACTGGCGCTCAAGCGCCGTGGCCGTGCCCGCGAGGAGGTGCGCGCGCTGTTGGTCGAGGCAGCGCGGCGCGCGCTGACGAGCGTGTCGGATGCGATGCTCGACGACGTGATCGCGGGTGGGCGCGATCCCGACGCCGTGGCGCTGGAGTTGCTCGGCCGCGCCGCCCGCATGCACCGCGTAGACTGACCCATGGTCCGTGCCGTCTACCCCGGGAGCTTCGATCCGTTGCACAACGGGCACGTCGACGTCATCCGGCGAGCCGCCCGCCTGTTCGATCATCTCACCGTGACGGTGGCGTACAACCCGCTCAAGGACAACGGCCTGTTCACGGTCGACGAGCGCGTGGCGATCGTGCGCGAGACGGTGGCGGGGATGGCGAACGTCGAGGTGGCGACGTTCCAGGGACTGCTGGTGGAGTTCATGCGCTCTGCCAAGGCGAACGTGATCGTCAAGGGTCTGCGCGCCATCTCCGACTTCGAGTACGAGCTCCAGATGGCCCACCTCAACCGGCAGATGAACCCCGCCGTGGAGACGCTGTTCGTGATGACCGCCACACGCTGGTCGTACGTGTCGAGCACGCGCGTGCGTGAGATCGCCAAGCTCGGGGCCGACGTCGCGAAGCTGGTGCCGCCCGCCACGCTGCGCCGCGTCCGCGCTCGCTTCGACGGCGGTTCGACGCCCCCCGGCTAAGTGGTGGAGCGCATCGCACGGTCGCGGCGACGCGGGCGCCGCTCGAAGGCCCGTATACTCTCCGGCGCACGCCGACGCCACACGCCACAGGCCGTCGGTGCCCGCACGAGAGGAACCCCATGTCGTATCTCCTTCGCGGCATCGCGGCCGCCGGTACCGTCCGGGTCGTCGCTGCCGACACCACGGCGGTCGTCAACGAGGCCCTCGACCGCCACGGCGCCAGCCTGACCGCCGGCGCCGCGTTGGGCCGCACGCTCACCGCCGCCCTGCTGTTGTCGCACGTGTTGCTCAAGGACCATCGCGACCGCGTCACGCTGCGGCTCGAGGGTGGCGGGCCACTCGGCGGCGTGATCGCCGACGCCGGCCTCGACGGCACGGTCAGGGGCTACGTGCGCCGGCCGGAGACCGAGCTGCCGCCGCGTCCCGACGGCAAGCTCGACGTGGGTGGAGCCGTCGGGCGCGACGGCGAGATCGAGGTCATCCGCTCGCACGCTCCCTATGGCGACCCGTACGCGTCGAGCGTGCGCTTGACGTCGGGGGAGATCGCCGAGGACGTGGCGGGCTTCCTGCTCGGCTCGGAGCAGATCCCTTCGGCGGTGTTGCTCGGTGTCGCCTTCGAACCGGGCGGCTCGGCGCGCGTCGCGCACGCCGCCGGCATCGTGCTGCAGGCACTCCCTGGCGTCGAGGACGGTGCGCTCGCGCTGCTCGAGGCGAACGTCCGCGCCTTCGGGCAGCTCACCGCGCGCCTCGCTTCAGGCTCGCTCCTGGCGTCGATGGAGGAGCTCACCTGGGGACTCGAGCTCGAGATGCTGACCGACGAGGCCTTGCCGCTGGCGTTCCGCTGTCGCTGCAGCGAGGCGAAGGCGCTCGACGTGCTCGCCTACTTCCGGCGCGATGAGCGCGAACGCATGATCCACGAGGACGGCGGCGCCGAGGTCGTGTGCCACTGGTGTGGCGAGGCGCGCTGGATCGATGCGGATGGCATCCGCACCCTGGTCAGGCCGGAGGTCCGCTGCCCCGAGTGCGACGCGCTGTGGTACCGCGAGGGCGTCACCACGATGGTCCGCGACGGTGAGCGCTGCGCCTGCGGTCGAGCGGTCGAGCTGCCTGCGTGACCGCCGGCACCGCGCTCGCGCTGATGGTGCTGGTCGTGCTGTGGGCGTCTGCGTTCCCAGCGATCAAGCTGGGCCTCGAAGGGCTCGGGCCGGGCCACCTCACGCTGGCGCGCCACCTGGTGGCGTCGACCGTGTTCGTGCCCTTCCTGCTGGTCGCGAAGGCGCGGTTGTTGCCGCGGCGCGCGGACCTACCGGCGCTGCTCGGGCTCGGCCTCGTCGGCATCAGCGTCTACCACCTGGCGCTCAACACCGGTGAGCAGCGTGTCTCGGCGGGCGCGACCAGCCTGCTGATCGCGACCGTGCCGGCGCTCACGGCGGTGGTCGCGTGGCTGGTGCGGCGCGATCGGCTCGGGCCGCTCGGCTGGTCGGGGACCGCGCTCGGTCTCGTCGGTGTGGCCTTGATCGCGTCGGGAGACGGGGGCGTCGCGCTCGCGCAGGTGGCCGACGCCCCGCTCGCTGGGTCGGGCTTCGAGCCGTACGCGCTGTTCATCGTCGTCGCGGCGGTCGCGACCGCCGTGTTCGCCGTCGCGCAGGGGCCCCTGTTGCGACGCTACCGCCCCCTCGAGTTCACCGCCTACGTCACGTGGGCGGGGACGCTCCCGCTCCTGGTCTTCGCACCGGGGTTCGTCGGCGCGTTGGCCGAGGCGGGGTCGATGCCGCTGCTCGCGACGCTGCACCTGGGCGTCTTCCCGTCGGCGGTCGCCTACACGCTCTTCGCGCTGGCGCTGTCGCGTGCGCCGGCGACCGCGGTCACGGCGTGGCTCTACCTGATCCCGGGCTTCGCGCTGCTGTTCTCGTGGTGGTGGCTCGGCGAGGTGCCGAGCGCGCTGACGCTGGTCGGCGGTGCGGTGGTCGTGGTGGGCGTCGTGCTGGTCCAGCGTTCGAAGCGTCGTGGTGCAGCACCGATCAGTCCCGCGGTGGCTCCTCGCTGACGTCGTGCTCGGCGCGGTCGTCCGCGGTCGGGGCGGCGGTGGTCGCCACCGTCGTGGCCGGGGTCGGTTCGCGCGGCTCGCCCAACCGCCGCTCAGAGCCGGCACGCAGGCGCGCGACGTTCTCGCGGTGCCGCACGAACGCCAGGAGCACGAGCACGAGGGCCGTGGTCAGCTTCGGCGCCGCCGCCACGACGCTTGGGTCGGCGTCGAGGCGGGCCAACAGCATCAGCAGGGCGCCGGTGACGGCCAGCAGCGATGCGAGCGACACGAAGCGCGTCAACCACAGGGTGAGGGCGAACAGGGCCGTGGCCAGCACCGTGACCAGCGGGTCGACGACGAGGAACACGCCCAGGCTCGTGGCGATCCCCTTGCCACCCCGGAAGCCGAGGAACATGTTGAACGTGTTGCCGAGCACCGTCGCGATCGCCGTGGCGCTCACGATCCATGGGTCGAGCCCGAGCAGCGTCGGGACGCCGACGGCGATCACGCCCTTGAGCGGGTCGATCAGCACCACCACCAGGGCGGCGAGGGGACCGACGGAACGCAGGACGTTGGTGGCTCCGATGTTGCCGCTGCCGCTGCGGCGGATGTCGACGCCGCGCCAGCGCGCGATGAGCATCCCGGTCGGGATGGTGCCCAACAGGTACCCGACGGTCACGAACACGATGATGAGCAGGCTGTCGAACACGTGCGGCTCCCGTCGCCGGAACGGTGTGGTGGCAGTCGTTTCATCATAGCCGCCGCCGGCCGTCGCCGGCCGTCGGGCGCGCCGAGATCGACGTGCGCCGTGCGGTACCTGCCGGTGGGCCGCAAGGGGATACGCTGCCCGGCGTGACCCAGGACGTGTTCCTCCTCCTCGCCGTGGCGGTGCTCGGCGTGTACACGCTCGCGTGGACACGCCGCCTGGCCCTGCCGTGGACCGAGCTGCCGGTCAAGACGTTGGTGGCGACCGTCTTCGCTGGTGCGGTCGTGGTGGCCGAACTCACCGGGCAGCCGGTCGGGGCAGCGCTTCGGACCGCCGCCGTGGTCGTGACGACGCCGTTCATCGCGGGGCCGATGCTCGTGATGGCGATGGCGCGTGGGCGGCGCTACGCACTCGCCGATCTGATCATCCAGGCGTTGTACTGGACCGAGGCCGGACGCGCCGCGTTGCGTCGCGTGGTGGTGCAGGCGGCGTTGCAGCGCGGCGACGCGGACGCGGCACTCGAGCGCCTCCCGGTGGACGACGACGTCGCGATGCGGGCGCAGGCCCTGGCGGCGAAGGGTGCGTGGCAGGCGGTCCTCGACGTGCCCGACGCGGGCGAGGGCGACCCGCGCGATCTCGCCGACGGCGCGCGCGTCCAGGCGCTCCTGGCGCTCGGTCGCATCGACGAGGCCGCGGACCTCGCGGCGGCGATGCGAGCGCGCTTCGAGCGCGGTCCCCAGCGTCCGATCGGCTACCGCAGCATGACGCTGGCGGAGACCCGCGTCGACGCAGAGCGCGGCAACGTCCGCAAGGTGCGCGAGACGCTCGGTCAGCCGTTGGTGGGGGTGGCGTCCGACGAGCTTTACGGGCTCGTGGCGCGCGCCGTCGAGGTCGCGGGAGACCGTGAAACCGCGACGCGCATCTACCAAGAGGCCGCACGAGCGGCCCCGGAGGGTCGCCGCGCGCGCTACGCCGAGCGCCTCGAGGCGTGGGGCGAACGCGTCCCGGCCGCGTCCCGGCCGCGTCGCGTCGGGTTCGCCACGCCCGCGCTCGCCGCGGTGCTCGCGGCGGCCTACGCTGGTCAGGCCGCGCTCGATCTGTCGCTCGGCGCGCTCGTGGTCGGGCAGATGCCGATGCAGCCGAGCTCGATCGCAGCGGCGTTCGGGCTCGGGGTGGTGGGCTTCCCCTTCTCCGACGCGTGGTGGCGCTACCTCTCGTACGCGTTCGTGCACGCCGGCATCATCCACATCGGTTTCAACGTGTGGGTCCTGCTCGATCTGGGGCGCGTGTACGAGGCGCGTCGAGGTTGGGGCGACCTGTTGGCGGCGTTCGTCGTCGGCACCGCGATGGGGGCGTACCTGACGAGCATCGCGCAAGCCGGCGACACGTTGCTGCTCGTGGGGGCGTCCGGCGGCGTCCTCGGCGTGGCCGGTGCGCTGCTCGCCGACGTGGTGCGCAGCCGTGACCTCCACGACCGTGCCTTGACGCGCTCACTGGTGCAGTGGATGGTGTTGATCACGCTGTTGTCCCTGGCGATCCCGAACGTGTCGCTGTGGGGGCACGTGGGTGGCGTCGTCGGCGGCATGCTGTGGGGCTTCGTGCGCCAAGGCCTGCCGGCCTGGCGCGGCACCGGACCGGTCGTCGGGCTGCTGTCGATCGCGGTGCTCGCCGCGGCCTTGACCCAGGTGCTGTGGGTGGTTTCCGCGCTGTTGTGACCGCGGTGGCGTGCGCCGCCTGGCTGCTGAGCTGCGCACGTGCCGCCGCTTCGCATACTCATGCGTTGCATGGTACGTTCTTGCGCCATGGACGGCGAAACGCTCCTATGCGACTACCCGGAGGCGCGTGCCTTCGACGAGGCGATCGACCGCGGGGCGGTTCCGCGCGCCCTGTACCGCGACGTGGTGAGCCGTCTGGAGGGCTACGGTCCACGGGAGTTCCAACGACGGCGCCAGCTGATCGAACTCGTGTTCCGCAACCAGGGCATCACCTTCACGGTCTACGGCGACGCCTCGGGGACCGAGCGCTCGTTCCCGTTCGACCCCGTGCCACGCCTGATCGCTGCCGCGGAGTGGGCGTTGCTCGAGCGCGGCTTGCGACAACGCGTCCTGGCGCTCAACCGCTTCCTGGCCGACGTCTACGGTGAGCAGGCCATCCTCGCCGACGGCGTCGTTCCACACCGGCTCGTGCTCGCGAACCCCGCCTACCGGCCGCGCATGCGCGGCGTGCGGCTCCCGTTCGACACCTACACCCACGTCGTCGGCACGGACCTCATCCGCGACGAGGACGGCCGCTACCTGGTGCTCGAGGACAACCTGCGCGTCCCCTCGGGCGTGAGTTACATGCTGGCGAACCGCGCCGTGATGGCGCGCAGCTTCCCCCGCATGATGGAGGCCACGCCAGTGCGCCCGGTCCGGCACTACCCGCTCGCGCTGCTCGAGTGCCTCCGCAGCCTCAGCCCGCGCGAGATGCTCGACCCCACCGTGGTCGTGCTCACACCCGGTCCCTTCAACTCGGCGTACTTCGAGCACGCCTACCTGGCCCAGCAGATGGGCGTCGAGCTGGTCGAGGGGCGCGACATGTTCGTCGACGAGGGGCGCGTGTGGATGCGCACCACCGACGGACCCAAGCAGGTCGACGTCATCTACCGGCGCGTCGACGACGCGTACCTCGACCCGGACGCGTTCTTGCCCGACTCCGTCCTCGGCGTCAGGGGCCTGGTCGAGGCCGTGTCGGCCGGACGCGTCGCGTTGGCGAACGCGATCGGCACAGGCGTCGCCGACGACAAGGCCATGTACACCTACGTCCCGGACATGATCCGTTACTACCTGGACGAGGAGCCGATCCTGCCCAACGTGCCGACCTGGCGCTGCGGCGACGACGGTGTCCTCGAGCAGGTCGAGCGCGACGTCGGGTCGCTCGTGATCAAGGAGGTCGCCGGCGCCGGTGGCTACGGCATGCTCGTCGGACCCGAGGCCGATGCGGCGACGACCCGTGCGTACCTCGACAACGTGCGGCGTGAGCCGGAGCGCTACATCGCCCAGCCGGTGGTGCAGCTCTCAACGCACCCCACCTTCGACCCCGACAGCCAGTGCCTGGCCCCGCGGCATGTCGACCTACGGCCCTACGTGCTGGTCGGCGAGGACATCACCATCGTGCCGGGCGGGCTGACCCGCGTCGCCTTGCGACCGGGCTCGCTGGTGGTCAACTCGTCGCAGGGGGGCGGCTCGAAGGACACCTGGGTCCTCGACGACGAGGAGGCCCTGCACGACGACGTTCTGCGCAGCGGCGACGTGACCGCCGGGCAGGGGACGGCCTGATGCTCAGCCGGCTCGCGGACGCCCTGTTCTGGCTCGGTCGCTACCTCGAGCGGGCCGAGCACACGGCGCGACTGCTCGACGTGAACTACCACGCCATCGTCGAGGCGCCCCTCGCCAGCGGCGGCCGCGGCATCGTGGCCGAGCAGTGGGCGCCGCTCCTGCGCGTCACCGACTCCGAGGCCGAGTTCCGCCGCCACTTCGAACGCGCCGACGCGCCGTCGGTGGTCGCCTGGCTCACGGTGCACCCCGACAACCCCGCCTCGATCCGCGGCTGCCTCACCTACGCGCGCGAGAACGCCCGCGCGCTGCGTGACCGCATCTCCACCGAGACCTGGGAAGCGATCAACACCGCGTATCACACCCTCGCCAACGAGGTGGTCGCGGCGCCCGAAGAGGACGCGCTGCACGAGTACTGCGTGGCGGTACGCGATGCCAACCACCTGGTGACCGGCATCATCGACGCGACCCTCACCCGCGACCTCGGGTGGCACGTCGTGCGCGCGGGTCGATCGCTCGAGCGCGCCGACAACGTCGTGCGGACGCTGATGGTGCGGCACCGCCGCGCCGAGGACGGTCCTGTCGCCGCGGGCCTCGAGGCCCACCGCGCGATGGCGCTGCTGAAATCGATGTCCGCCTACGAGGCCTACCGGAAGCGTCACCGCACGCCGCCTGACGCGGAGCGCATCGCCGCCTACCTGCTGCTCGACCCGGAGTTCCCGCGCTCGCTGCGCAGCGCGCTCGAAGCACTCCACGGCGACGTTCGGCAGATCGCCCTACGCAACCCGGCGGCGCCACGCGAGGTCGAGCGCCAAGTCGGGTGGCTCACGGCCCAAGTGACGTACTGCTCGCACGTCGGCCGCATCATCGACGACGGCGAGCCCTCGCTCGCCGACCTGCTCGCCGCCCTCGAGGCGATCTCCGACGGCATGGCGCGGACCTACTTCGGTGCGACCGTCCACGCCTGAGGGCGAGTGCGCTCAGCGCTCGTCGGCGGTGGTCCAGGCCAACGCACCCGTCTCGGGGGCATCGTGCTGTGGCGTTGCGTGTCGAACGCGCACCTCGACCTCGAGCTGGCCGTCGCCACCCCCACGCCGCAGGCCGCGCACGGGCGGAACGTCGTCGTAATCCCGGCCGACGCCGATCTTGACGTGCGCTTCGCCCACGCGACAGCCGTTCGTCGGGTCGAACCCCACCCAGCCGTTGCCCGGCAGGAACGCCTCGACCCAAGCGTGCGACCCCTCGCTCCCCACCAGGTCGCGTTCCGCGCTCGGATGCGCGTGGACGTAGCCCGACACGTAGCGCGCCGGGATGCCGTCGAGTCGGCACAGCGCCAGCATGGCGTGGGCGTAGTCCTGGCACACCCCGGAGCCGCTGGCGACGAAGTGTGCCAACGGGGTCTCGACCGTGGTGGCCTCGGGGGCGTAGGAGAAGCGTGATTGCAGGGCGGCCGTCAACGATTCGACGTGCGCGAACACGTCGCCGTGTGGCAACAGGCGCGCGAGGCCCAGCAGCGCGTGCCAGTCACGATCCAACGGGACCCGAGCGGTCGGAGCGAGGAACTCGAACCAGCGGTGCCGAAGGCCCGCCAGTGCGTGGGCACCGACCGCGAGCGGGTACGGGACCGCGTAGGTCTCGACCAACGCGCTCGCCATCACGTGCAGCGCGCGATGTTCGTGCGGCAAGTGGAAGTGGTGGACGAGCGTGTCGTGGCGGTCGCGGTGGCTGCGCAACTCGGCGCGCGGCCTGACGCTGAGCTCGAAGGCGTGGAGCGTCTGCCTGAAGTCGTCCGCGGGCCGCAGCCGCAGCTCGTTGAAGGAGTCCCAGGCGTTCTCCTCGTAGCGGTAGCGGGTGACGTGGACGATGCGCAGGTGCACGAGGCGAGTCTACGCCGCTGCGCGCTTCACTCCGTCTCCGGCCAACCACAGCGCGTTGCGGCGAGCAGCAGCGCGTCTGGGCAGGCGATGCCGGAACCGTAGGCGGACGTGGTCATCGTGTCGTCCCACAGCGTGCTTGCGAAGAGCCGCGCCTCGACGAGATCGGGACGTGAGCGGAAGCCATCGTCGTGCGCGATCAGGAGGGCGATGGCGCCGCTGACGAACGGTGTGGCCATGGACGTGCCCGCCATGCAGGCCAAGGCCTCCGGCTCGCCGACGCCGAGACTCAGCACGTAGCGGCATGAGGCCGCTACAGCGGGATGCGAGAGGCCTCCGGGGGCCATGATGTCGAGGCCTTGTCCGTACGTCGAGAAGGTGCTCCGGAGCCCCGACCAGTCCACGGCGCCCACGGCGATGACGCCGTCCGTCCGGGCTGGGTACTCGACGCCGGTGCTCTGGCCGCCGTTGCCGGCGGCAGCGACGAGGACCGCACCGGTCGACCGCACCTCGGCTACGACCGCTTCCAGCAGGTTGATGGTCCCGCTGCTGGCCAGCGTGCCGATCCCGAGGCTCAGGTTGACGACGTCCGCTGGGAAGGGGTTCTCGGGGGTGTCGGTGACCGGCAACCCGACGGCCCAGCGCATCGCGTTGACGACGTTGTCGAGCGAGCCGGATGCGGTGACGTCGTCAGGGAACACCTTCGCGGGCAGGAGTCGGATGCGCTCGCCATAGGCGATGCCGGCGATCGCCTTGGCGTTGTCTCCAGCTGCCAACGCGATGCCCGCGACATGGGTGCCGTGCGTGCTCGTGGTCGTGACCGTCGTGTTCCGCTCTGCGAAGTCGTACCCCGGCAGCAGCTTGGCGACGAGGTCGGCGTGGTTCACGTAAATGCCGTCGTCGATCACCGCGACGACCACGTCGTCCTGCGTGTCCGCGGCAGACCCGGTCGCGACGTCCCAGGCCTCTCGTGCGCCGAAGCACCAGGCCCACCATTGCGATGTGAACCACGGATCGTTCGGCACCGTAAGCCGGTGCACCGGCAGGGTC
>SL_3KL_010_SEDDRAFT_10003271_pt1 | contig 14726 bp, 14 predicted proteins | sample SodLakKL_010_SED_2_FD_10381 | JGI IMG/M metagenome (IMG submission 10381)
GAGCGCCATGCCCTTCAAGGGAAACATCTTCCTCACCGATACAAACAGTGGGCTGTGGAGCGTCCAACTCCAGCCCCGGGATCCGGTGGTTCCGTGATCGGCCGGGCCCGTACCCACTGAAGGGATCGGGCCCCACAGGGTGGGTCCGACGGACGGTGAAGACGAGTGGCCACCACGGCCGGCCGAGGGCCGCCCTGAGGCCAGACGGCCCTACCCCACCCCCATCACGTTCACCACGATCTCACGGGTCCGGGGGCGCGTGTCGAAGTCCATGAGGACGATCTGCTGCCAGGTTCCCAGGGGGACCCGGCCCTCCACCACCGGCAGGGCCAGGGAGGGCCCCACCAGGGAGGCACGGACATGGCTGTGGCCGTTGTCGTCGTTCCAGGTCTCCTCATGGAGGTAGCGACCGTCCCGAGGGGCGATCCGCTCCAGCGTTGCCGCCAGATCCTCCTCGACCAGGCCGGGCTCGAACTCGGTGGCGGTAAGGGCTGCCGTAGAGCCTACTACCATGGCCACGGCCTGCCCGGTCCGGATCCCCGTCTCCTGGATTCCGGCCTGGAGCTCTCGGGTCAGATCCAGGATATGGTCGTTTCCCTGGGTGCCCCGGGTCAGGGTGAAGCTCACGCTCCGCACAGGTGAGCCGCCAGTCACGCCGGCCAACTCCAACGGTTCCTTCGATTCACCACCCTCCATCCTTTCCCTCCTTCAGCCACATAGGCGCATCCATTCATCCAGTGGGACGGACCCCGGCTGCCGCCGCAGGGTCCGCCGGCGTCCAGGCTGGGGCTCCTGACCCTCAGGTCCACTTCGGGGTTTCATGTCACCAGAAGCCTGTCCAATCTGACCAACCGGAGTCTGAATGACGTCTGATACAGTCGCCCTCCTGGGGTGGAGCCTGCCGGCCATCGAGAGCCTGCAGAAGATGGAGCGCCCCTATGTGGTCGTGAGCTTCCCGGATTTCGAACCCTACGCTCGGGAGCACAACGTCCCCTTCGCCGCCTGGAACTTCAACGACTGGAACGAACAATCCAATGCCCTCCAGCTCAAGGAGCTCCTGGATCCATTCCAGGTCGGGGTGGCCGTCCCGCTCTTCGAGGAGACGGTGGAATGGGCCGGCGCCCTCAACTCCCTGTACCGAGATGACCCCCGCCTCCTGAACCGGGGCTACCTCTTCCGGAACAAGGCCCTCATGAAGCGGAAGGCCCTCCTGGCCGGATTCCGGGTGGGCCTCTTCGAAGAGGTCCATACGAAGGAGCAGGTCCACCAGTTCATGAGCCGGTTGAACGAGGCCAATCTCCAGCTTCCCGGTGAGGACGACGCCTGGGTCCACCTGAAGCCCTTCAGCGCAGCGGGCACGGTGGGCCACAAGCTCCTGAAGAGCCACGGCGCCATCGACGATCGGGTGATCCACAAGGACCTGCCCTGCCTGGTGGAGAGCCACCTTCCGGGGCAGGAGTTCTCGGTGGAGGCCTTCATCCACGGGGGCAAGGTCCGCTTCATGAACATCACCGAGTACGTGAAGCTGGGGCACTCCAACTTCGTCCCGGCCGGCCCAGCCCTGGAAGGCAAGCGGGCCCGAATCCGGGAGGCTACCGAACGCCTGGTCCGCACCTTCGGAATCGAGCACGGGATGATTCACCCCGAGTGGTTCCTGACCGACGATGACACCCTGAGCTTCGGTGAGGTGGCGTGCCGGATTCCCGGTGGTCACATCTTCGAACTCATGGAGCGGGCCTACGGCTTCGATCCCATCCAGGGCCTGGTCCTCTGTAGCGACCCCTCTACTTCCGAGGAAGAGATTCAGGCCTTCTTCCCCGATCCTTCTACCGAGATCAAGACCTACGCCGGTTCGGTCATGGTCTACCCCAAGCCCGGGAAGGTGACGGGCCTACAGATCCCAGCAGAGCTCAAGGAAGATCCCTTCTTCGAGAGCCACACCCTGGTGCCTCCGTCGGAACACAAGGTGCCAGAGGGCCGGGAAGGATTCGGGAATCACTACGGCACCGTCTTCTTCCGCGGAGATGACCCCCAGCGGATGCACGAGCTCCTGGTGCACTACCAGGACGCCGACTTCTTCGCGTAGTCCCCATCTCCATGCCAACTGCCGACCCGACGACTGAAACCATCCTCCCACCCGCAGCCCGGGAGTCCTTCCACGAATCCCTCCAGGCCCTCCAGGAGGCCAGCTCCCTCCTCAGGCCCCCGGTGGTGGTCCGCCTCCTGAGCCAGGTGGATGTTCTCACCGACTCTCTGGAGGGGATGCACCTCCTCCGCCGACACCTCCCGGAGCTGATGGAGGGGCGGGTCTTCGACGGGGGGCCCTGGGAGGATCCGGCGCGCCTGGTTCCGGCCCTGGTCCCCGGCACCCTGAAGGCCGGCGGCCAAACCACCCTCATGGAGATCCTGAGCGAACTCCGAATGCTGGCTCTGGCGCGGGAGGAGATCCGGGATGAATCCGTCTCCCCTGCCGGGGCCCGGGAGTTCCTCCGGGAGGTCATGGTGAACGCCCTGGACCTTCGCTTCCCGGGGCACACCGAGGAGGATCGGAATCTGGACCCCCAGGTGAGAACGAAGATCGGCCACCTCATGTCGGTCCTGGCTCAGGAGGTGCCACTGGACGAGATCAAGGCGGCCCTGGCCACCGAGATCGAACTCATCTGCCACCAACGGCCGGTTGTGACCCGCCGGGCTCTCCAACTCATCGGGCTGATCCATGGGGAGGTGACGCTGGAGGAGGGCCAGGCCCAGGACGACCGGCTCCTTCGCTTCGTCCAAGCCGTAGTGGCCCCTTCTCCTGCATTCAGGGAGCGGGGTCCGGAGGCGTACGCCCGCTTCCTTGCCCAGGCCACCCAGGAGGAGCTGGAGGAGGAATGCCACCACCTCTCCACCTCCATGCGCGACACGGGGCTGGCCGTCGCGCCCCACGCCTACCTCCTCCGTCATGTTGGGCCCGATCAGCGTCTCCTGGGACTGGCCCTGGGATTGGACTCAGCCGGGAAGGCCGAGCTGGAGACCCATCACGGATGGGTGGCCGAGTTGATCCAACAGGTGATCCTCCCTTCCAGCGCCCGTGCGGTCTACGGTTTGGCCCGGCTCCTGGAGCGAGGCCTTCTCTCGCGGCAACCAGTCATGGAAGGGCTTCGCCGGCTGGCCACCATGACCCTCCACCCTCAGGTGGACAAGGCCATCAAGGCCTCCCGCCCCGGGAGTGACCTGAGCGCCGTTGAGCTTCTTCTGGCCGACGCGCTCTGCGTTCTGGGCCAGCCCCTTGGGGTCGGGCAGGGCCGGAACCCCACCTGCCAGTCGGCCCGGGGGATCAGCCTCTGGAGCCGCCACGCGCCAGGCAAGCTCCTGGAGACGATCCGCACGGTGGGACAGGCCAACGAACTCACCATGCGCTTCGAGGGCCAGCCCATCCGATCCACGGAGGTGGGGGAAGGGCTCCTGAAGGAAGATCAACTGGACCCGGACCTGGATGCCGTGAGCCTGATCCTGGTACCTCACCTGGACCGGATCTACAACGAGATGATGCGTCGAGCCGCCGGCCGGAACGACGATCCCCACAAGTGGGTGAACCCGGCCATGTACGGCCACTGGATCCCCACCGGCTTCCTCTCAGCCTACGATCCATTGACGGGGGCCATCACCGATTACGAGACCTTTCTCCGGACCTTCTATGCCACCCATCACCCCGACTTCAACCGGGGGCACGACCTGGCCTATCCCAACCCGGTGGGGATCTTCCTCACTTCCTCAACGGGAGCGCTCATCGGCTTCCACGCCGTCTCCATCCTCCGGGTTCGGCAGGTGGACGACCAGGTTCGGGTCTTCCTGGTGAACCCCAACACCGAGGGACGTCAGCGTTGGCACGCCGATATCAGCCCCACCGTGGCCGGGAACGGTGAAGAGCCCGGCGAGTCCTCCCTTCCCTTCCACCAGTTCGCCTCGCGCCTCTACGCCTTCCACTTCAACCCCAGCGATGTAGGGGAACTGGAAGCAGTAGATGGGGAAGAGGTGGCCCGGGTTCAGCAGGCTGCCCATGAAAGCTGGGGCCGCTCCTATACCTGGTTCCCAGCCATCCNGCCCATCCCCACCGCNTAGAAGGCTGTTGAACCTANTTCCCGCTGGGCTCATCGTGGAAGTAGGCGTCGGTGCCGTCCAGCCAGTCGGCCCGGGGCGGAGCGAANACGTCTACATCCAGGGTGTCCTCCAGGGCCTCGGCCTCGTGGGGGAGGTGGGCCGGGATGTGGAGGACGTCGCCGGCCCGGACGATCACCTCCCGATCCCCATCGGCCCCCAGGGTGAAGCGGAGGGCACCCTTGAGGATCCAGGTGATCTGCTCGTTCTCGTGGGCATGGCGGGGCACCACCGATCCCTTGTCCAGATAGACCTGGGTGAGCATGACCTTCTGGCCGGTGACGATGCGCCGCCCGATCTGGGGGGTCACCACCTCCCGGGGCATCTCCTCCCACCGGTGGAGGGTGGCCGAGGAGGAGGTGGGGGTTCCGGTGGCGTCAGCCGACTGGTCTTTCGAATCGCTCATGGACGGATCGTGGGTTGAGGAACGGAGGATGGGGCACGCAGGACCGGCGTNCCGNTCNTGTGAGGGACGGCTCGCCGATCTCCTGAAAGTGAGCCTCCAATGGGCTTGGATCCCCTTGGTTTGTCAAACCGGGAGGCTTTCCAGCGCCTTCGTGTCGATGCGGAAGAGCTCAGCAGCCGTCTTCCAGGCAATCTGCTCCCGGTCCTCCTCACTCACCTCCATCCCCTTCAGGAAGCGGACGTAACTCTGCATTCCGGCCAGCGGCCAGTCCGTGCCAAAGAGGAGCTGGCGCCCGGGCTCCCCCATGTAGACGATCATGTCCCGGACCCGCTGCATGATGTAGCGCTCGAACTCGTACTCGAAGTCCCCCAGGGTCAGCCCCGAGATGTCGGCGTACACGTTGTCGTTCTTGTAGAGGACCTGGGCGCAGTCCTGGAACCAGGGGTTCCCCAGGTGGCACATGAGGAAACGGACGTCGGGGAAGTCCACAGCCACGTCATCCACTAGCAGTGGGTGGGCGTGACGGACCTTGGCGTGGGCCGAATAGGTGTCGCCGGTGTGGATCATGACAGGGACATCGTACTTGGCGGCGATGCGGAAGACCGATTCCAGAGATGGGTCGTTGATGGCGTAGTAGTCGTAGCCCGGATAGAGCTTGATCCCCTTCACCTGTTTGGCCCGGATCCGCTCCTCCATCCGGAAGAGATCGGTCCGCTCCTCGTCATAGCGCCAGCGGAGCCCCTCCACCAGGGTGATCCGAGGGTCGCTGCCCACCACCTCCACCAGCTCGTCGATGTGGGGCCTGTGCTGGTTGGCCGTGTAGGAGCTCAGCACAACGGCGTGATCGATGCCCGCCTCAGCCATCCCGGCGAAGAGTTCGGCAGCCGTCTCCTCCACTGTCCGAGTCCGGGATTCGTCGTAGTTGTTCAGGTGGACGTGGCAGTCGATGATCATGGGCGGGAGTGGGTCAACGGTTGAAGTGGGTCATGGTTGAAGAACCGGCCGAAGGAAGGTCGACGCTCAACCCCGGTCAACCAACCCCGACCCTGCGGAACGCTCGATCCTGTGGCGAGGTCGATTCCGGGGACAGGTCCGTTCTGGCGTCGGCAGCGAAGGGGAATCTATCTTCCCTGCTATGGCTTCACCACTCGATCGACGGAGCTTCCTGATCCGGGGAAGTGCGGCAGCCGCCGGCCTCCTCCTCACCGCCGGCTGCGGGGTGCGAGGGCCCCGTGCAGGGACTCCCGCCCCCATCCCCTCCCTTCGCCTTCCTCCCGTACAGGCGGCCGAAGACCGGATCATTCGCACCGTGGCCGGTCTCCGGCCCTATCGGCCCTCCGGTTTCGTGGTGGATACCGTCCGTTTTGACGAGACCACGGTCATCCACAACTATGGCCATGGCGGGGGCGGGATCTCCCTGGCCTGGGGAAGCTCCACCCTTGCCGTGGAGCGAGCCCGGGAAACGGGCCACCGCACGTTCGCCGTCCTGGGGTGCGGCATCATGGGGCTCACCACGGCCCGCCTCCTTCAGGACAGCGGCTTCCAGGCGACCATCTATGCCCGGGATCTGCCCCCTCACACCACCTCCAATGTGGGCGGCGGCCAGTGGTCTCCCTTTTCCGTGTCGGAGGCCCACGCCACCGACGCCAATTATGAGCGGACCTTCGAACGTGCAGCCCGTCTCTCCCATCGCTACTACCAGGACCTGGTGGGGCCCCGTTACGGGGTCCGCTGGCTCCACAACTACTCCCTCCGGAACGCACCCCCATCACCTCGCAGTGGTCCCATCGCCGACCTCTTCAAGGACGAGGAGGTCCTGGGCCCGGGGGAGCATCCCTTCGGCGCTCCCTATGCCAGCCGATTCACCACCATGATGGTGGAGCCCAACCGCTTTCTCCCGGCTGTCATGGACGACTTCCTCCTTCGGGGCGGCCGGATCGTACCGCGGGAATTCCACTCTCTCCAGGAGGTCCTGGCCCTGGAGGAAGAGGGCGTGGTGAACTGCACCGGGCTGGGCGCCCGGGCCCTGTTCGGCGACCAGGAGTTGGTCCCGGTGAAGGGCGAGCTGGTCATCCTCCTCCCCCAACCCGAGGTGGATTACATCCTCCTGGGAGGGGGGGGCTACATGTTCCCCCGCTCCGACGGAATCGTTCTGGGGGGCTCCCAGGAGCACGGCGAGTGGTCCCTGGACCCATCCCCGGGGGTGGCCGAGCGGATTCTGGAGCGGAACCGAGAAACCTTCCAGGCCATGTACACCTCCTGAGGAGACCCCCATGCCTCCAGTCCGAACTCTCATCCTGGGCGCTGCCGGCCGGGACTTCCACAACTTCAACCTGGCCTATCGGGACGATCCTGGAACCGAGGTGGTGGGATTCACCGCCCAGCAGATCCCCCACATCACCGATCGACGCTACCCGGCTGAGCTGGCCGGTCCCCGCTACCCTCAGGGGATCCCCATCTTTCCGGAAGACGAGCTGGAATCCCTCATCCAGGAATTGGAGGTAGCGCTCTGCGTCATGGCATACTCCGACGTCTCCCATGAAGCGGTGATGCACCTTGCCTCTCGGGCCAATAGCGCTGGTGCCGACTTCACCTTGCTGGGGCTGAATCGGACCACCCTGACCTCGACCCGGCCGGTGGTGGCCGTGGTGGCCTCCCGGACCGGTGCCGGGAAGAGCCAGACGGCCCGGGCCGTGGCGGCGATCCTGAGGGACCGGGGCTTCAGGGTGGCCGTCATCCGCCACCCCATGCCCTACGGAGACCTGGCGCAGCAGGCCGTCCAACACTTCCAGAGTGAAGCCGACCTGGAACGACACCAGGTGACCATCGAGGAGCGGGAGGAGTACGAGCCCCACCTGGCCGCCGGCATGAGTGTCTGGGCCGGGGTGGACTACGGCCGGATCCTGGAAGCAGCCCAGGGGGAGGCGGACCTCATCCTCTGGGATGGGGGGAACAACGACACCTCCTTCATCCGGGCCGACCGGACCATCGTGGTCCTGGACCCCCACCGGGCCGGCGACGAGCTCCGGTACTATCCGGGAGAGACGAACCTTCGCCTGGCCGATGTGGTCATCATCAACAAGGTGGAGACGGCCCACCCGGACCATATCCTGGCCGTGCGGCGCAGTGTAGAACGGACCCGGCCCCAGGCCCTCCTCCTGGAGGCGGCCTCACCCGTCCTCCCTGACGACCCGGAGATCCTGAGGGGCAAGCGGGTCCTGGCCATTGAAGACGGACCGACCCTGACCCACGGAGGGATGAGCACCGGGGCCGGTGCCCTGGGTGCCCGGAAGGCAGGCGCCGCCGAACTCGTGGACCCCAGGCCCTATGCCCAGGGGGAATTGGCAGAGACCTTCAGGGCCTGGCCCCACCTGGAAGGCTGCCTTCCGGCCATGGGCTATGGGGAGGGACAGATCCAGGACCTGGAAGCCACCGTGGCCCGGGCATGCCGGGAAGGGGGCGTGGAGGCGGTGGCGGTGGGGACGCCCATCGACATCTCCCGGCTCATCTCCATCCCCGTGCCCCATACCCGGGTGCGCTACGAACTCCAGGTCATTGGTCGGCCCACCCTTGAAGAGGCGCTGGAGGGGATCACCCCAGCTCGGCAATGACCACTTGGTCCCGCCCTGCCTCCTTGGCCTGATAGAGTGCATCATCGGCTGCCTGAACGAGCTCCTCTCCCCATCCCCGGTGCTCAGGGACGGCGGCCACGCATCCGGCGCTGAGCGTGACCCGCAGACTCGTCTTTCCCTTCCCGACCGGGACCTCCACCTGGGCCACCGCCGCCCGGAGACGCTCGGCTGCCACGGCCACACCTTCTCCGTCGGACTCGGAGAGGACAGCCAGGAACTCCTCGCCCCCCCAACGGCCCACCTGCTCGAAGCTCCGCATAGCTTCGGCCAGGGTCCGAGCCACCGCTTTCAGGACCAGATCCCCGGCAGGGTGACCGTACTCGTCGTTCACCTCCTTGAAGTGGTCGATGTCCGCCAGGATCACCCCCACCTTCCGACCCTTCCGGAGCCCCCGGGCCACCTCTTCGTCCAGCCGTTCCTGGATGGCTCGCCGGTTGAGAAGGCCCGTAAGGGAGTCATGCCTGACCAGGTACTTCAACTCCTCCTGGGCCTCCTTCAGCCGCTGATTCACCTGGAGGAGATCCTGGAACAGGAGGCTTTTCTCCACCACCTGTGAGAGCTGTTGGGCGATCCGGAGGAAGGTGCTCAGGTGCACATCTTCGTACTGGTGGGGCTCCTGGCTGCTGAAGAAGAGGAAGCCCACCGGAACCCCCTGGGCCACCAGGGGACAGGTCAGGCTGGAGCGGATCCCCTCGGCCACGATCCGCCGGGTAGAATCAGAATCCGGATTCTGTTTTAGGTACTCCTCCAGATCGTTGAGGATCCGGGGCTCTCCCGTATCCAGGATCGGCTCCAGGCTGCTTCCAACCAGGGGCTGGGCATAGCCCTCCTGGATCTCCATCTCCCCAGCAGAGGAGCGAGCCCAGCGGGCCACCACCCTCCACTCCTCCCGAGGTCCGGCCCGGTCCAGGAGGGCACACCCGATCCGGTCATATGGAATGAGGCCCTGGAATCCCTCATACACCGTGTCCAGGATCTGGGGAAGGAAGAATCCGGCTCCGGTCTGCTCCGCCACCATCTGGAGCTGGGCCTCCTCACGGGCACGGGTGTGCATTGCCCCTGCAAGGGCTGCCAACCCCCGACCCAGCTCCCCCAGGGCGTCCTCCTGATCTGCCGGGAGCTCCACCGTGTACCTTCCGTCCCGAAGTTGCCGGATGGCCTCCCGGTAGGCCCGGATGCGCTCGTCCTCACCTGCAGTCACATCAGCCTCCCTCTCGAAGAAAATGCTGGCATCCCTCCCCCACCCCTCCCATATACTTGAAGTGTAGCGTTTTTCCGGTTCGGGTTGGCCCCAGCAAGCTGCAAGGGTTCCCGGATCACCCACTTCGAAAAGGGAGAATCAATGTCCGTCGCCAAGGTAACCGAGATCACCGCCGGATCGCCCGAGAGCTTTGAACACGCCGTTTCCACCGGCCTGACCCGGGCCGGGAAGACACTGAAGGGGATCCAGGGAGCCTGGATCAAGGAACAGAAGGTGGTCTGGGATGGATCGGCCATCAGCGAATTCCGAGTCACCCTGAAGGTCACCTTCATCCTCCAGGACTGAGGGCTCAGGCCGGCTCCCCGTCTCCGTAGTCCAGAAGCTCCCGGACCTGCCGGCTCACTTCGTCGGGAGTGAAGGGCTTGGAGATGAAGGGGAGCCGCGCCTCCAACTCGCCCACATCCCCCACTCGGTCCTCCGAGTAACCGGACATGGCCATGACCAGGACTTCCGGCCACTCTTTTCGCAGCCATGTCACCAGTTCAAGCCCACTGGCTCCAGGGAGGACCAGGTCGGTGATGCAGAGATGGACCTGGTGGCCCTGACGGTCCATGAGTGCTCGGGCCTCTGACACCTCTCCTGCCGCCAGGATTCGGTACCCCTCCCGCTCCAACCCCCGACAGAGGACGCGGCGGACCGCATCGTCATCTTCCACCACCAGGAGAGTCTCGCCGCCCTGGCGTCCGCCAGTGGCCTCGATTGCCTCGATTGGTCTCCCCTCCTCCTCCGGCGTCTCCTCGCCACCCTCCGGATCCACGGGAAAGCAAAGGGTCACCCGGGTCCCCCTGCCGGGTTCACTCTCCAGCGTCAGGTCCCCTCCACTCTGGGCCACCAACCCGTTTACTGCTGCCAGCCCCAGGCCGCTTCCCCCCTGGTCTCCCTTTGTGGTGAAGTACGGTTCCTGGGCCCGCTCCAACGTCTCAGCGTCCATCCCGACCCCCGTGTCCTCCACCTGCAGGAAGACATGGTTTCCAGGACTGCACCTGGGAAACCGAGCCTGGGCTTCCGGATCCAGGTCGCCTTCCCAACTCCGGAGGAGGAGCCGTCCACCCTCCGGCATGGCATCTCGGGCATTCACCACCAGATTCATGAGCGCCCGTTCGGTCTGAACCGGGTCCAATCGGGTGGGCGGGAGGGGATCGGCAAGCTCCGTCTCCAGGATGATGTCCTCCCCCAGGACCCGTCGAAGAAGAGGTTCCAGGGACTCCACCACCCGGGTCAGGGAAAGGGGCCGGAGCTTCAGGGTCTGCTGCCGGCCGAAGGCCAGGATCTGGGCCGTCAGATCCGTGGCTCGGGTTGCAGCCGTCTCGATCTCCTCCAGGAACGGCAACTGGTCCTGGTTCACAGCTCCATCCGCATTGAGGAGTTCAGCATTGGAACGGATGATGGTGAGGAGATTGTTGAAGTCGTGGGCGATTCCACCGGCCAAACGACCTACAGCTTCCAGCTTCTGGGCCTCGTGGAGGCGCCGCTCCAGCATCTTCTGGTGGGAGATGTCTTCCACGACGCTCACCACCCCGGCATCCAATCCCTCTTCAGGGTTCAGGAGCGTCACCGTGTGCTGGGACTCGAAGTGGGAACCATCCCGTCGACGCATGACCGACTCCTCCCGATAGACGCCATCCCGAAGGAGGACCTTTCGACTTCCGGTCCCAAAGGATTCGAAGGCCTCCTGGCTCACATGAAGCTTTCGGGTGGAAGCTCCAACCAGCTCGCGGCGGGAATACCCGAAGATCCGCTCGGCCGCCGGGTTGCAGTCGGAAATGGTCCGACGCCCCTTGTCGATGATGAAAACGGCCTCGCGGAGGCTGGCAAAGACCTGGGTGAGCCGTCGGTTGGTCTCCTCCAGCTCCTGGTGAAGGCGAGGCCGGGCAGCGACGTCGGCCTCACCCGGGGCCCCGCTCGCGCCGGAGGCTGGGAGCCGGGCACCGGAGGGAGACCCGCGGTCTGTGGGAGACTCGGGGTGGGGGGAGGATGACGTGTCGCTCATGCCATCAAAGTACGCTGCCGTGGGAGGCGGCGCACGACCCAGGGCCGAGGTTTGACGGGACAGATCACCCCATCTACTATGGGCGGAGTAGGATCCATGCGGATTCGCCTGCCGCCTCCCCCCGATCCGAACCTCCTGGGGAGCGGACCCAGGGTCCGCCTTTCGGCGGAGGAAATCTTTGTCGAACGTCTCCCAGGATGACTCGGTCCTGGCTCCCGGCGCCCCGCTGGAGGCCCTCCCCTCCCCCACCCGGTCCGCCGCCCTGGCAGCGGCCGTCTACCTGGGGGTAGGCATCCTGTGGATCGTGTTCAGCGACCGGGCCCTGGATTGGCTGGTCACCTCTCCGGAGGTCTATGCTCGGCTCCAGACATGGAAGGGAGTCCTCTTCGTCCTGGTCACCGGCGTTCTCCTCTTCCTGATCCTTCACCGGCAGTTCGGACGACGGGCGGCCCAGGCGGCTCGACTCACCGAGTCTGGCCACCGTATCCAGCACCTGGTCCGAAACTCTCCGCTGGCAGTGGTAGAATGGGACGCCAACTTCCGGGTTTCCCACTGGTCGGCCACGGCCGAGGACATCTTCGGGTTCAGCGAAGACGATGTCCGGGGCCTGCGTTGGGGCGAGTGGGACTTCGTGCATCCCCAGGACCAGGAAGCGGTGGATGAGGTGGTCCATACCAGCCTGGCCCAGGGGAAGTCCGGATCCTTCTCCGTGAACCGGAACCTCCGATCCGACGGCTCGGTCATCTGGTGCAGCTGGTACAACTCGTGGATCCGAGACGAGGACGGACGGGTGACGGCCATGCTTTCCATGGCTCAGGACATCACCGCGGAGCGACGCGCTCTGGAGGAGATCCGGCGCCTGAACCGAGAGCTGGAGACCCGTGTCCATCGTCGGACCCGGGAACTGGCCCAGGCCAATGTGGACCTGCGAACCCTGAGCCACACCCTTTCTCATGACTTGCGGGCACCAGTCCGAGCAGTCCTGGGATTCGGCGAGATCCTGGAGCGACGATACCGAGGCAAGCTTCCGAAAGAGGCCCATCCCCATCTCGACAACCTGCTGGCCGCCGGACGACAGATGGATCGCCTCATCGACAGTCTGGTGGAATACGGTCGACTGGGATCCCAGTCGTTGAGCTACGAGGACACCCCCCCTTCTTCAGGAGGCGTGGAGCCAACTCCAGGCGGGACGAGCTGAGCCGGTGGGGGAGATCGAGATCCAGGAGCCGCTTCCCCCGATCAGGGCGGACCCCCGCTATCTTCACCGGGTGTTCCAGAACCTCCTGGCCAATTCCATTCAGTACCGGCACCCTGACCGCCCCCTCCGGATCCGAGCTGAAGGTCTGATGAACGGTCAGTCGGCCAGGATCGTCATCATCGACAATGGGCTGGGCATTCCTCCCAACCACCGGGAACGGGTCTTCCAGCTCTTCGAGCGGCTCCACCCCGATGCCCAGGATGGAGGCGTAGGCCTGGGGCTGGCCCTTGTGAAACGATCCATGGAACTCATGGGCGGAGGGGTCTCCCTGGAGAACACCCCTTCCGGTGAAGGGGTGGCCCTCGCACTTCACTTCCCCCAGAGCCACTGAACCATGCCGCCTCAAGACAAGACCCGGGTCCTCTACGTGGATGACTCGCCTTTCGACCGGGCCCTGGTGCGGGATGCGCTGGAGGTGGAATCCCAGGGATTCGAGCTTCGAGAGGCAGGCACCCGAAAGGAGCTGGATACGATCCTGGCCCGGAAGGAGCCCTTCGATCTGATCTTGAGCGACTTCAACATCCTGGGAATGACCGGCCTGGATGTGCTCCGCCTCACCCGCCAGGCTATGCCAGGGATCCCCGTCATCATCGTGACGGGAACGGGGTCGGAGGAGATCGCCGTACAGGCCCTGAAGGAGGGAGCTGATGACTATGTCATCAAGCAGCCGCACCACATCCGGAGGCTCCCCCAAACCATCCAGGCTGTCCTCGAGAAGCGTCGCATGGAGCAGGCTCTGGAGGAGAGCCAGGAAGAGCTTCGGCGTCTGCGCCACCTGGAGGCCGTCGGCCGATTGGCAGGAGGAATTGCCCACGACTTCAACAACCTCATCACCGTCATCACCGGAAATGCCGACTTTCTGGCATCCGAGCTTCCACCAGACTCGGCGCAGGCGTCGGAGGTCCACGAGATCCGGAAAGCCGGACGGCGGGCCCAGGAGCTGACACGGCAACTCATGGAGTTCTCCAGCGGAGAAGTCACTCCCCTGGAGTCGGTGAACATCAGCGCTCTCCTGGAGGAGACCATGCCCCTGGCCCGCTCAGCCCTGGGGCCGGGGGTCAAGCTCACATCCCGGCTGGCACCTGAGCTTCCGCAGGTCAGATCCAACCATGCTCGACTCCAGCAGGTGGTTCTGAATATCGTGTTGAATGCCCGGGATGCCATCCGGAAATCCGGAGACAAGGGAACCGTGACTGTTACCTCCGACCTCTGGACCTCTCCCCGATCATCCGGGAGGGCCCCCTCCATGACCCGTGCTCAGACCGAAGAGCCTTCTGGAGAAGAGCTGGAAACGCTGATCCGGATCCGGATCCACGATGACGGGTGCGGGATGTCTCCGGAGATCATGGAACGAGTCTTCGAACCCTTCTACACCACCAAGGTCATGGGCCGAGGGACGGGCTTGGGGCTGGCCTCCAGCTTCGGTACCGTCCGGCAGGCCGGCGGCACCATCCAGGTGGAGAGTCAGCCGGGAACGGGGAGCACCTTCACCATCCTCCTCCCTGCAGAGGACGGCTGAAGCCCCACATCTCGTCCGACCCTGACGACCTCCCTCGGAAGCGTTGCTTTTCCTCAGCTGTGCCAGCGCAGGTGCCGGGCGTAATCGTGAAGGAAGTACTGGATGAGTTCTTCCTTGGTCACATCGGTGACGTCCTGGTGCTGGGCCCCATCGCGGAGGTGGACCTCGGCCCGGTACGTCCGACCTTCCGCGTCGCGTAGGGGGGTCATGGGAAAGGCGAACTTCCGTTTCTGATAGGCTCGGATCTTCACCTCGTAATAGAACTCCTCCTTTCCCTGGTAGACGACCCGGATGGAGGCGTTTCGGTCGGCAAACTCTACCTCCACGTCTCTCCCGTACTCCTGGAGCTCCTCAGCAATCTCTTCGAAGGCCGGCACGACCACACCGGAGATGAACCCACGCACCCGGGTGGGTCCGGGGGGTCGGGGACCACCCTCACCTGACGCGCTCCCCAGAAGCTCTTTCAGCTGGTTCTTCCAATCGCTCACGGGTCTACTCCTTGGCTGGATTCAGGTTGACG
>SL_3KL_010_SEDDRAFT_10003272_pt1 | contig 14726 bp, 14 predicted proteins | sample SodLakKL_010_SED_2_FD_10381 | JGI IMG/M metagenome (IMG submission 10381)
CGAGGACGGTCGTGCTGGCGGAGGGCCGCCAGCATCCCTACGCGGGTCATGCCATCTTGGAGTTCACCGAGTTCCCGCAGCGCGCGTTACCCGGGCCGCCTTACCGCTTCGCCNCCGGGTCGTCGACGNCACGGTCTGGATCGTGGCGCTGTGGCAGGCAGGGCAACTGCCCGAGCCATCGGAGGACGCGGCGCGGGGCTGACGTGTCCTTCCAGTTGAACGCGCGCCTGGTGCTGCTTGCTCGGGCCGAGGCGCGTCAGGGGGTCTCGGCGTCGGCACTCGGCGGATCAGCCCTGCTTCCGCCCGTCGGGGTGCTCGGTCCCCTTGACGGCCCCGGCTTCTCCGGTGACGAAGTCGTTCTCCATGTAGCGGAGCACGTCGTCGGTCGACAGCACCTTGGCGACCGTGCTGTTGGCGACCTTCAAGGCCATCTCTTGGTTGGCGGTGGCCGTGGCGACGGCGTCGCCCACCACCACGACGTCGTAGCCGCGCGAGTTGCCCGCGTAGGCGGTGCTGAGGACGCACTCGTCCGTCCAGAGGCCGACGATGACGATGGTGTCGATGGCGAGCGCCTTGAGCTTCTCGTCGAGGTACGAGGCACCGTGCTCGTCGAAGGTCCAGAACATGTCGAGGTGCTTGCCGAGATAGAACCAGCCGTCGGCTTCTTCCGCATCCGTCGGGGCGATCTCGGTCAGCGGCTGCATCCCGGCGGAGCCGGTGAAGACGTAAGCGGCGTTCTCAGGCTCCTCGGGGCGTAGTCCTCGTGGGCCGTACCAGCGGTCCATGGCGTTGGAGATGCCGTCGTCGAAGGCGCGGCTCCAGGCGCTCCAGGCGATGCAGACGCCGTCGCTGTTCGAGCGCGCGGTGCGGAAGGCCTCGACGAGCTTCGTCACGTTCGGGAGGATGCCGCCGGCATAAGGCCGGTACTCCTCTTGGCAGTCGTCGACGAGCAGGGCGATCCTGCGGGGGCGGTCCGCGAGGTCCCACGACGCCCAGAAGGCCAGTGGTTGCCCGTGTGGACCGCCAGGGGTCGCGCTGAAGTTGGGCATCGGCTCGAGCGCCAACCCCATGTCGCGGTGCTTGCAAGGCTGCTGCAGGGCTTCTTCGAGGGGCAGTATGGTGCGTTCGGCATCCTTCATCGTTTCGCTCCTCTCGCCAAGGAGAGTACCTTCGGAGGAACCGAAGCCAGGCTCGTCGCGCCCGAAGGGGATGACGAAGGCTGCTCGAGACGCGCAAGCGCGAGACCGCAAGCGGAGCGACGGAGGCGCGAAGCCACGAACCACCCCCGGAGCGCTCCGCGATCGGACTCGACCGGGCGCGGCACCGACGCGCGCATGCGAGTTCGCGACGGGTGTCGTGCTGGGGATGTCTCCCGTTCCGCAACCCTGGAGTACGTTGCCGCGGGCCGAGAGGTGCTGACGCGCGGGCGCTCAGAGCCCGTGCGCGTATGCTCAGCGCAGCAGGAGGCTGAGCAGGTCGGCCACGACGAGCGTCACGAGCGTAGCGGCGGGCCAACCGCGGCTGAGCAGGCGCCGCGCCTCGTGGCCGGTCGTGGCAACGAGGCTGCAGGCGTTCGCCAGGGCCATGCCATCCCAGCTGACCTGCCCGAACGCGGTGGTGCGGTACGCGAAGGCGGCGAGCGTGCCGAACGCGAGGAGCAAGTACACCAACCGGTCATGGGTCGCTGCGGCCGCCGTTCGTTCATTGGCGCAGGTTGAGTCGGTTGTCATCGACGGTCCCCTCCAACTTCATCCCCTCGTCGGATTGATCGTGTCGGTTGAGTGGTGGCGTCTGCGCCTCCTTTCGCACGTGGACGACGTGTCGTCGCGCCTCCGCGAACACCGTTGCGGCCGCTCGCGGGGGTGTGATGGCGACCTCGGCGCCGGATGCCTCGCCTGCTTCGCAGAAGACCGAGCATGCTCGATCCTCCTGCGCGCTGCAGGTCGCAGCGACCGACGGGTGTCGATGCGTGCGCCTTCTTGCCTCCGTTATAGGACCGATCGAGGCCGCGCGCGTGTTCGTGAATCACATCGGGATCAAGACGTTTCGGCAGCGCTGATGTGGAGCCGAACACGGCTTCCATCGGCCTGAGAGACGGTGTCCGAGGTCGACACGATCTTTCGGATGGCGAACGCAGGATGGCGATTGTGATGCGAGGGGCCGGCCGCACCACGCGTCGATCACGGCGCGTGTGGTGCAACGACAGCGAAACTATCGGAGGGGCGTCAGGCGGATCGCGTCGGCGGCCCCGTGTGGGGAACCGCGGCCATCACGGTCCCCCACGCGGAGCCGAGCGCGACCGCGACGTCGCCCTACTCGGTCCTCACAACCAGCGTGTACGGCACCGTCGAGCTGTCACCATCGCCCGACGCGGCCACCTCGATGAAGTAGGAGCCCGACTCGGTGACGTCGGCGTCGCCCGAGACCTCCGATCCCGCTGCCGGAGCGCGCTGCCAGTTGAGGACGACCCGGTTGTCAGCGTTCCAGACGCGGAACGCGAGCGTCATCTCGGGTGAGCCGCCGCTGAGGTGGACGTGCAGCCGCGTGACGCGGTCGACCTCCAGGCGGTACCAGTCGCGGTCGCGAACGGGCAGGATCGTGCCCTGCACCGGAACCCCGCGCCGGATGGGGTCGGCCTGACCGATCGAGTCGTTCTGGTCGTGGAGGTCGACGACGGTCGTGAGCCGCGTCCTCAGCAGGTAGGGCAGGGTGGAGCGCCCATCGTCGCCGTCGTCGCGCACCTCCAGGTAGTACCTGCCGGGCAGGGCGAAGTCGATCACGCCCTCCGTGTCACCACCGGCTCGCAGGGGTCGGATCCAGTTCTGGTAGACGCGGTTGTCGTCGTCCCACAGGCGCATCATGAGGTCGAGCTCGGGTGCCACGTCGGTGATGGTCACCTCCAGGCGGCTGCGTCCGGGTATGTCGAAGCGGAACCAGTCGACGTCGCCGCGCGGCAGGATCGTCTCGCGAACGTCCTCGCCCAGGACGATCGGGTGCGCCGTACCGATGGAATCGTTCGGCTCGGCGCCGTCGTCCACGGGCGTGAAGCTGGCGGTCAGCCGGTACGGTTCGGCCGAGCGCTCCCGCCCGTTGTCCGCCACTTCGAGGAAGTACTCGCCCGCCCGGGGCAGGTCGAACGTCACGTCGTTGTCAGCCCCGGCGCGCAGCGGACGCATCCAGTTGTGCAGCACCCGCCGATCGGCGTCCCAGACGCGCGCGACGATGGTCAACTCCACGGGCACCTGATCGATGCGCAGGTGCATCTCGCCGCGATGGTCGACCTGCACGCGGTACCAGTCGACGTCGCCCGCCGGCAAGATGGTGGCGAGGACTGGCGCTCCCAACGTGAGCGGCGCGGCCGTAGCGGGGCTGTCGTTCGGCCCCCACGCCTCGGCCACCGGTGTGAAGCTCGTCTCCAACTCGTATGGCTGGGAGGAAGCGGCGTTGTCGCCGGAATGGCGGAGCTCCAGGAAGTACTCGCCGCCGCGGGGCAGGTCGGCGAAGCCGGTCGTCTCCGCGCCCTCGCGCAATGGCCTCTGCCAGTTCGTGCTGACCCGGCGGTCGGCGTCGTGGACCCGGAAGCCGATCGCCAGTTCCGGCGCGACGTTCCCGATGCGCACGGCCAGTTCGCCCGCGCGTGGCACCTCCAACCGGAAGAAGTCGACGTCGCGCACGGGATCGATGGTGCCCGTGACGCGGCCGCTCGGCGCAATGGGGTCAGCCTGGGCAAAGCTGTCGTTCGGTTCCTGCTCACGGTCGACCACGGCGACGGCCTCGGTCACGCCGAATCCGACCCCGAAGGCGAGCGCCAACGCCTCCTCGCTGCGGGCGTCGTAGTACCGGCCGCCCGCCGCCGCAGCGACCTGCTGCAACTGCGCCTCGGTAGCGCTGTCGACCACCAGGCCGATGATGTGGAACTCGATCGCGATGGGCGCGCTCGCGGCGGGCGGCTCACCTTGCGCCCAAGCGGTGGTGAGGACGGACAGCAGCACGCCCATCAGCGTGGCGCGCAGCAAGATCTGGATGTGCGTCATGGCTCGCCTCCTCACTGTCGCGCCGACTCGACCGGGTCGCCGCCGCACGTCTCCATGCCGTCGCTCAGCACCACCAGCCGCGGTGCCCCGCGCGCGTGCTCCGCGATGTATTCGCGGGCCAAGGTGATGCCTGCCGCCAACGGTGTGCCGCCGCGGGGTTGGATCGCGTCCACCTGGTCGAGCACGCCGGCGATGTCGGTCGTGAAGGGCTGCTCCACGCGGATGTCACCGCAGTCGTAGAACACGATCAGTGCCACCTCGGTGTCCGGCGTCACCTGCGTGAGCACGTCGCGCGCGGCGCGCTTCGCCATGCCGATGCGATCGTGGTCGCGCATGCTGCCGGAGGCGTCGATCAGGACGACGACCGAGTGGCGGATGGAGCCGGGCGGCACGGGATCCGGGTCGAGGACGATCCTCGGGTCATCACGTGCCTCACGGTCGGGGTCCTCGTGGTCGGAATCGTCGCCTGGCCGCTCGTCGCGGTCTACCTCCTCGGCGTCGATGTCGCCTGGGAGCGCGACGCCGTATCGATTCGCCCAAGCGCGGATTGCTTCGGCGGTGGGATCGTTCGGGTCGAGCCCGCGCGCCTCGCGGAAGATGTCATCCATCCACTCCCGGACGCGGAGGTTGAAGGCCTGGTCGTGCGCGAAGCGGGCCGCGAAGGTGTCGGGATCCCGCAGCAGGTCGAGGAGTTCGTAGTCGCTGGCGATGTTGACGTTGGTGAACGCCAGGTCGTAGTTCCGGAAGAACCCGGCCCACATCTCCACGGCTTCGGTGCCGGCCTGGAGCCGTTCGCGGGCCGGGTCGAAGCTCGGGCCCCCCAGAGTGCGGAGAACCTGTGGCGTGGGGTGCCCCCGAGCGAGTACGTAGGAGCGGTAGAGCGCGGCCATCGCGTCCGGCGACCGGTTCACGCGCTCCCAACTCTCGGTCGCCGGGTCCCAGATCAGGGTGAAGTTCCTGAACTCGTTCTCTGACGCCTGGTAGAGGTAGGGAAAGTCGACGGGCTCGAACGAGGTCTCGTCGGCGAAGTCGGCACCGAACTGGCGGACGAGCGCCTGGTAGTACGGGTTCTCCATTCCGAGGTAGGTTCCCGAGCCGCCGAAGCTACCCTGGTTCCGGTTGTCCTCAGCCAGGTTCGCGATGGCGTCGGTCCCATCCAGGATCGTGCCGATGGCGTCACCGTAGAAGGTGATCAGATCACCGACCGCCGGTACGTCCTGACCGTAGCGCTTCATCGCCTCACCGATGACGTGCATGGCGCTGGCCAGGTCACCGCCGCGCCGTGCCCGGGCAGCCTCCGCGAGCGCCTTCAGCTCGAACGCGCCATCCACGACCGATGCCACCTGTCCGAGGCGGCCGCTGGCCAGGCGCAACGGTTGGCCGTGCGTTTCGAGCGCCCCCTGCGCGCCGCGGAGTTGTGCCAGGACGGTGTCGCGTTCGGGGCCCGACAGGTTCGAGACGACGTACGTCTCGAACGTTTCGAGCCCTTGCTTGGCGCTGTCGATCCAGCCGACGGTCTGGTCGACGGCGTCCTTGACGGCGTCGAACTCGTCACGCGTCTGAACCGCGGCCTCCTCCCACCATGGTTCGCTCTCGGCCAGCGCAGTGCATGGCAGCACCGCGATCAGCGTGAGCGCCAGGAGCGGTCGCCACATCCAGCGCGCCAGCGTGCGCCGGGACCGTCCACAGGACTCGTGCATGGATCGCCTCCAGTTCGGTCGCGCTCGTCGTAGCCGGCGTGCGGCCGTGGCGAGCACGGCACGTGAACGTGACGCCGACACCGCGATCGCGGCAGCGACTTCAGGCGACCCGCACCGGCCCGGGACGTTCAGCCGAGCCGAACCACTTCGATCCCTGCATNGTAGCAGCCTCCACCGGCTCGAGGCTGCACCGGCAGCCGAAACGGTCGACGCGAGAGCTTACCGAGTCGGCCCGCGTGGCCGCTGCAGGTTACTCCCTGCCGGGCCGCGCTCGACACGGGGGCACAAGAAGCCGGCATCGCCCTCGGGTGGTGGGCAACAGGCACCTGTCGTGGCTGCCGCCGGGGCGAACGTCGTGCGCTTCAGCCTGGTCTTCCATTCCGTCTCGAACGTGTTCGTGCCAGACATCATGCCGGTGTGGCGTGGGTGCCACCGGGTTCTGCAGACCAACGGCCGGCTGCTCGCCGGGCAGACCGCAGCGGGCTTCGCCGTGAGCGCATCCCGGCCGAGGCAGGCCGGCGTGCGCAGGGCGCTGAGGGTGGCGCGGTGCCTGTCATTGACCCTCGCGGCGCGGTCGCACCTGAACGTCGAGCCCGCGACCGGCTTCGACGCGCATTCACGCTCGCCGTGCAGCGGCCTTCGCGTCGGCCCGCGCTCCGGGCCAATCCCGCCACCAGGTCTGGAAGCGCCGCAGCTGCGCCGTAGCGAACCGCCTCTGGCTGGCGCTGAGCGCGTCGCCCGGATCCACTGGATGCGCGTACTCCTCGTCGCCCAGGAGCGTCGCCAGGTGTTTGTAGTACAGGACCAGGTCGGGTCCCTCGTCGAAGGTCGAGAGCACGTGGAGCGCGTCGTCGAGCTCGCGGGCGAGGCGTGTCGCCTCGGCGTCGCCCGCGGCGCCGCGACGGCACAGCTCGACCAGCCGCAGGATCTCGGTGGGGAGGCAGTTGCCGACGCCGGTGATCGCGCCGGCCGCGCCGCAGTGCACGAAGCCGTGGAACACCTGGGTGTCGACGCCGACCAGCAGCAGCAGCTCGTCGTCGGCGTGGGTGATGTGCTCCGCTGCGCGCGTGAGGGCCGCGGCGCCGCCGAACTCCTTGAATCCCACAAGGTTCGCATGGTCGCGGCGCAGCTCGAAGAACAGCGTGGGCCCGGTCTCGTAACCGTAGTAGGGGCTGTTGTAGATCACGGCCGGCAGGTCGGGTGCGGCGGCCAGGACGCGGGCGATGTGCTCGCGTTGGGCGCGCTCCGAGGTGCCGCGCGACAGTACGCGTGGGATCACCATCAGGCCCTGGGCGCCGACCGCGCGTGCGTGGGCGGCGTGGGCCGCGGCCGCGGCGGGGCTCTGCGCGCCGGTGCCGACGACGACGGGGACGCCGGCCTCGACCAGCCGCCGTACGCCTTCCTGGCGTTGCTCGTCGGTCAGCAGCGGCCACTCGCCCATGGAGCCGCAGTAGACGACGCCGCTCATGCCGGCGTCGATGAGCGCCTGCCCCTTGCGCACGAGGACGTCGTATGCCGGCGCACCGTCGGCGTCGCAAGGCGTCATCAGGGCCGGCATGCAGCCGCGGAAGATCGAAGTATCCATGGGATCACGCTCCTGAGGATCTGGGCTCGAGAGCCGAGCGCAACGCCCGACCCGCGGACTGTGCTGGATGACGTGTCGCTACGGCATCGCCGGCACCGCTTCCGTACGACGCTACACGACCGAAGCGAGGACGCCGGCGACCTCGCTGGCGAAGGCGCCCTCCATGCGGTCGCGCGCGAGCCGGTCGGCTGCGCTCAGACACCTGTTCCCGCACGGCGCACGAGCGACAGGGACAACGTCCGAACGCCTCCTGGGGCTCGCTGAGCGGCGCGCTGTTCGACGTCGGAACCTGGCCGGCGGTGCCCGACTCGATCGCCTTCGTCGTGGGCACCTCGAGCGGCGCGCTCACGATCGTCACGGGCGCGGCCTCTACGGGGCGATGACGTACGCTCATCAGGACCTGGGCGTCGCGGTGGCGCTCTTCGCGCTGCAGGTCGCGCTCGCGGTGCGCTACGCCCGGCGCTTCCGCTTCCGGGACGAAAGGGGAGGCCAGCCATGTTCGGGGTCGACCGCACGCTTCTGCGAGAGGCGGCTCTGAAGTTCGAGGCGGCCCGCGGGCTGCGTTGGGTGATCGGCGGCGCCTGCTCGGGGAAGTCCGCTGTGTGCGAAACCATCGCGAGCTGGACGGGTGTTCCCGTCTTCGACATGGACGAGCACGTGTTTGGCCGCTACATGAGCTGCTACTCGGCGTCACGGCACCCCGCGAGCTCGGCCTGGTTCAAGCGCGGTGATGGCCTCGCGTGGGTGCTCTCGTTGCCGTGGGAGGTGTTCGACGACCTGAATCGGGCCACGAACGCCGAGTTCCTGGACCTCGTGGCCGAAGACGTAGCCCAGCGTTACGGTGAGGGGCCCGTCCTGGTGGACGGCGGCATCACGCACCCGTCGGTGTTGGCGGCGGCCGTCGAGCCCGCGCGCATCGCCTGCCTCGCGGTCGCAGACGCCGAGAGCGGGCGGATCTGGGAGGAGGACGAGGCCAGATCGGGGATGCGCCACGCCGTCGAGCGCCTGCCTGGAGGCGACCGCTGGGCGACGTTCCTGGCGTTCAACGCGCGCATGAGCGCGACGATCGAGCGCGAAGCGCGCGAGCAGGGTATCGCCGTGTTCGAGCGGACCCCGGACGTGCCGCTCGAGGTGCTGTCGAGGGCCGTCATGCGCAGTCTCGGCCTCGACGCCGAGGACGGTGTCGCCGGCGTCGGACGAGATCTGGGCAGCCCCTGACGGGGCCGAGCGACCCGATCCGACCGATTCGTCGGCTGCACGCAGGGATGCCATGGAGCGACCGCGCGGCGGTCCCGCAGGGGTGTGGCGCACGAAGGTGTTGATCTGAGCCGACATGGAGGGCGTGTGCGGCGTGACCATCTGGGTGCAGGTCATGCCGCCGGAGTACGACGGTGGTGCGAGTTCGACGGTGGAGCATGAGCGTGCTCGGGCGCAGCTGACGCCACCATCGCTGGTCACTTCGGCGTCCCGGTGGCGCTGGTGTGAGATCGACTTCGACCACCAGGCGCGGGGGCAGGCCTGCATGTTCATCCCTGGGGTCGAGCGCGCCCGCCAGGCGCGCCGAGTGCATGATGGGCGCATGTCACTCGACCGACGAGCGCTGGCCGATGCCATCGCGCGCCAGCACGCGCGCGAGCCCTTCTCGGGCGTGATCTCCGTCCGCGAGCGCGGCGAGATCGCGTTCTCCGAGGCCTTCGGCATGGCGCACCGTGCCGAGCAGATCCCGAACAGGCTCGACACCCGCTTCGCAATCGCCTCGGGCACGAAGACGCTGACGAGCATCGCGGTGGCTCAGCTGGTTGAGCAGGGGCGCATCGCCTTCGACACCCGCCTCGCCGAGCGCCTCGACGTGCCGCTGCCGCGCTTCGATCCCGGCGTCACACTGCACCAGCTCCTGTCTCACAGCGCCGGGATTCCTGATTACTTCGACGAGGCCGTGATGGACGACTACGAGGCGCTGTGGCGTGAGCGGCCCATGTACGCCTTCCGCACGCCGAGCGACTTCCTGCCGCTGTTCGCGCACCTCCCCATGAAGGCCGCGCCCGGCACGACCTGGGCCTACAACAATGCCGGCTACGTGCTGCTGGGCCTGGTGGTCGAAGGGGTCTCGGGCACGGCGTTCAGGCAGTACGTCGAGCGGCACGTCCTCCAAGCCTGCGGCATGACCTCCAGCGGGTTCTTCGCCATGGATCGCCTGCCCGGCGGTACGGCGCGGGGGTACCTGCCGTGCGACGACGGCTCCTGGCGCACCAACGCCTACGCGGTGCCGATCGTCGGCGGTGCCGACGGCGGGGCCTACACGACGGCGCACGACCTCGCCCGGCTGTGGGAGGCGCTGCTGGGTGGTCATCTCGTGGCTGAGGCGACGCTCCAGCGCATGCTCACGCCGCACTGGCGCACCGACCCCGACGACGACGAGGGGCACTACGGCTACGGCATGTGGATCAGGCGACGCGGCGGGCGCAACGTCGCTTACACCATGCTGGGTGAGGATCCCGGGGTCTCGTTCTTCTCGTCCTACGTCCCAGGCTCGGACGTCCTGTGCAGCCTGCTCGGCAACACCGTGGACGCGAGCAATGCCATGCGGACGGCCATCATGCCGATCCTGGAGGCGGCGTAGCAGGCTGCAACGGAGACCGACACGATCGACGCGACGGAGGGGATTGGGCATCATGGGCATGACCGTCACGCGGCACCTCGGCACGCTCGCGACGATGCTGCGTGGCCGCCAGGCCGACAGGTTCCGGGAGCGCGGGGTAGGGGCGACGGACGTCGAGCTGCAGTAACTGAAGGCGCGCGTCGAACGGCGCCGTGCATCACGTGCCCCGTTCCCCCCTGGCATAGTGGGCCCATGTCGATCGAGGTGCGACCCGCGTCCGTGTTCGAGGACGTCGCGGCGGTGCTGGGTCCGAGGCGGCCCGACGCGAACGTCTGCTGGTGCTTGAGCTACCGGATCCCGTCGAAGGAGAACAGCGAGCTGCGCGGACCCGAGCGCGGCGAGCGCGTCGCCGAGCTGATGGCGTGCGGGCCGATCGGGGTGCTCGCGTACGACGGCGACGAAGTCGTCGGGTGGGCAGCGGTCGCTCGGCGCGCGGAGACGACGTTCGCTCGCAGCCGGACGATCCCGCACGTCGACGAACTCGACGTGTGGTCGGTGTGGTGCATCCGCGTACGGCCCGGGCACCGTCGCAAGGGGATCTCGCACGCGCTGCTCGCGGGCGCCGTCGAGTACGCGCGGGCACAGGGGGCACCGGCGATCGAGGGGTATCCGGTCGACAACCGTGGGGAGAAGGTCGACACGACGATGGCGTACGTCGGCACCCGAGCGCTGTTCGAGAAGGCCGGGTTCGCGCGGGTGGCCGAGACCACGTCCGTGCTCGACGGGTTCCCGCGGGTGGTGATGCGGCGAGCGTTGAGCTAGGTCGCCGCACGGCCCGGCGCGGGTCGGGCGCCGGCCCGGTGGCGAGCGGCGAGCGGCGATCTGGGACATCGAACGACGACGGCCATGCGTCCACGCAGGCGCCCGTAGGATGGTGCCGCCGGCCTTCCGTGTGGGCGGTCGAGCGAGGGGCTGCCGATGCCGGACTTCGCCGCGGTCTTCATGCGACTGCGAGCCATCCGGGACCCGTACGCAGGTCGGCTCGAGCGGACCGTCGACCGCGCGTGGTCCGTGGGCGACCGCGGCTTCCTCGGGTGGACGAAGATCCTCCCGATCGCGCTCGCCGTCGCTCTGATCGGGGTCGTGTTCGCGCCCGTGCCGGTTCCCACGTAGGCCGCTTGCGGCGCGCCGCCACGCGCCACCCCCTGCTCGCCCCGCGCAGGTCGCACCCCCGTCGCATCGACCTGCAGCACCGCCTCGTGTACGAGGTGCTTACGGACGAGCGTGTCGTGAAGGTCCTGCGCATGTGGACGCACTACGAGTAGTCGCCCACGCCGGCCGACGTCTTCCGCGGCACCTCCGCCAGCAGGTTGAGCTGCAGCCAGCTCGGGAACGCCGCGCACAGGGCTTGCGGTCCGTGCAGCGCGATGCGGCCGTCGTCGAGCGCGCGCGTGAGGGGCAGGTCGCCGTACCAGACCCAGACGAGCGTGCGGCTGTCGCTCTCGACGTCGAGGTCGTGGTCGAAACCGGGGTCGTTGACGCACACGTCGACGCCGGAGCGCTCGCACACGAGCCAGCGCCGTCGCCGCGTCTCGGGTTGGTCGACCAGTACGAAGCGGATGACCGTGCGGCCGTCGGGGAGCAGCTGCGTGTTCATGCGCCGGTGCATGTCCCANAGGATGAGGTCGGGGTCGGCGCGCTCGTCGCTGAGCGTGGCCGGGAGCCACGACTTGCTCCACACCGCCAGCGACTCGATCGCCGGCATGAGCGCCTGGCCGGACTCGGTGAGGCGGTACTCGATGCGGCGTCCGACCCGTACGCGCTCGACGATCGCGGTGCGCTCGAGCGTCCGTAGGCGGCGCGTGAGCAGGGTGGGCGACATGCGCGGCACGCCGCGGTGGATGTCGTTGAAGTGCCGTGCGCCCAGCCCCAGTTCGCGCAACACGAGCAGCGTCCAGCGCTCGGCGAGCACCTCGGTCGCCAGGGCGAGCGGGCAGTACTGGCCGTATCCGGGCATCTTGCGATCATGCACGCCGAGTTCGGCGCGCCGTGCCGCGGGCACTACAGATGTGGGAGTTGATGCGCTGCGGTGTTTCGGGCAGGGTCGGGTATCCAACGTCGCCGTCACGCCGCTGCGAGGAGCGCCGGCGCGACGTGAGGACGGGAGGACCGCACATGTCGGAAGCGATGCACCACCTGCTGGAGTACCCGCTGCTGAGAGCCATCTTCGGACGCCGCGCGCGGCGCTTCGGCCTGGGGATGAAGGTCCCGTCCGGGCCCTTGGCGTACACGTCGCGGCACGACCCGATGCCACTCTCGGAGCTCGAGCGCAGCCTGCTCCTGGCGGTCGGCACCGGCGTGTCGGGCTGGAGCTTCGGCGTGCCCTACGGGCCGGACCGCCCCGATCAGCACGCGCACTACTCGCTGCGGTTCACGGGCCGCACGGCGCCCACCGCGGGCGGCTTCGGCACCCCGGCGATGCTGGTCACCGACGATGACGGGACCTACCTCACCAACACCCGCGACGTGACGCCCGAGCGGATGCTGGAGTTCGAGGAGACCCTGGACGACGCCGAGCGGGTGGTCGCCGTGGTGCGCGCGCACACCGTCAGGCTCTCGGACGAGCGGCTCGACCTCCCTGCCGCGCCGCCGCACATGCTCGAGCCGAACCTGTGGATGGCGAACGCGCCGGGGTCGACGATGTTCATGCCCATCGCAGACGCCAGCGAGTCCTTGCTCGCGCTGATGGCCATGGCGCTCGCCAACGGCAACGTCATCGTCGACGACGCCGCGGGCCGGACCGCGGGCGATCTCGAGCCGTTCGTCCGTAGCGGCCTGCTGAACGGCGCCAAGCGCATGCCGCTCTCGGTGGTGCAGCAGGTGTCGTACGAGTCGAACTGCTCCGAGGCCGCCTTCATGGCGCACAACGTGGTGCTGACCATGCAGGCGATGGGCCTGGGTGGGCTCTACTTCGCGGGTCTGAACCGTTGGAGCATCCTGGGCGCGTTCGAAGGCGACGGCATCCAGGGCTTCGGCTTCCGCTTCCAGCGCGACGAGCGCTGGACGCTGCCGAACCCGGTCGGGCTCGATGGCCACTTCGAGGGGATGTGCCCGCCGTACCACGCCGACATGCGCGCGGCCGTGGCCGCCTTCGTCGAGCGCAAGTTCGGGCCGGGCGGCACGTACGACCCAGCCGCAGCGGGTCCGTGGAGGGACGCTGCGGCGGTGCGCGCGAGCGTACGGCGGTACGACGACGCCTTCGTCGACTGCCTCGGCGAGGTGGCGCAGTACGTGTTCGACACCTACGGCCGGTTCCCCGGTGCCTTCACCACCATCGCCCTGCCCGGCTTCGTGCAGGCGGTGCACCTCGACACGGAGTTCTACGACGAGCGCTACCGCAAGGGCGCGTACCTGGACACGCACGCGGAGCACATGCGGCGCTGGCACGGCTGATGGCGCGGCACGGCGCTGAGGTGCGCACGTGACGACGAGGATGCGAGGGCGAGCGGACGCTCGCGACGGTCAGGGCCGAGGGCGTGCCCGCGGGCATCGATCCCGAGGACCACGTCGCAGCGATGGCGGTGACGCTCGAGCAGCTCGCGGCGTTCGTGGAGGCACCTTCGTGGGTGCGGCGACGCGTGCTCCACGACCTCGTACCTCGTTGCCGCCAGCGATGCAGACTGGGCGCACACGGAGGACCATCGTGGCAGAGAACAGGACCGAACCCACGGACGCCAGCGTCGAGGACTACTTCGCCTCGCGGGCGCGGGCCAGTGCGCAGCGGCGTGAGGACTGCCAGGAGCTGGTCGCGAACGTGAAGGCCGCGAGCGACGAGCATCTGGCCCTGCCGTCCGTGCTCGGCCCGCACAGGACGAGCAAGGCGTGCCCGTACTTCGAGCGGCTGGCCGACCTCGACATGGGCGTGCTGGAGCGGCTCGTCGCAGGCTCCGTGGGGGAGGTGCGGTGGCGGTATGGCTGACGTGCCGGACGTGCCTGGGTTGCCTTCCTCTCGGTTCGATCGTGCCGGCGAGCGACGCGTGATCGTGATCGAGTTCGTGACCCTCGATGGCGTCGTCCAATCGCCCGGTGCTCGGGACGAGGACGCGGGGTGCGGCTTCGCGCACGGCGGGTGGATCTGGCCGTACTCGGACCCCGAGCTGTCTGCGGTCATCCGCCAGGAGATGGCCATGCCCTTCGACCTGTTGCTGGGGCGTAGGACGTACGACATCTGGGCGCGTCATTGGCCGCAACGCGCCGACGTGTGGCCAGGCGTCAACTCGGCGACCAAGTACGTCGTCTCGCGGACGGGGACGGTGCACGCGTGGCAGCCGACCGTGCGCATCGCGGGGGACGTCGCGGAGCGGATCGCGGCCATGAAGCGCGAGCCGGGTCCGGACCTGCACGTGTACGGGAGCTCCGAGCTCGTGCAGACGCTCCTGGCGCACGATCTGATCGACGCGTTGTGGCTGAAGATCCACCCGATCACGCTCGGCGCTGGCAAGCGGCTGTTCGCCGCTGGGGCGATCCCGGCGGCGTTCGCGGTGACGCAGAGCACGGTCACGCCGAAGGGCGTCGTCGTCGTGCGCTACGAGCGCGCGGGCGACGTCGCGACCAGGCCGTGAGCGACGGCGTGACCGCGCCGCGACCGTGGCTGCGTGCATCACGTCCTCGCCCTCGATCGGAACGAGCCGGAGCGGCGGCCTGCCTTCGTGAACGTCGTCGGGAGCGCGAGCGAGAACCTGCTGTCCGCTGGCGACGACGCCTGCCGCAGCCTCGATGCGCAGGCGGCGGCGCTCACCCACCGGCGG
>SL_3KL_010_SEDDRAFT_10003273_pt1 | contig 14725 bp, 8 predicted proteins | sample SodLakKL_010_SED_2_FD_10381 | JGI IMG/M metagenome (IMG submission 10381)
GTCGTATGGCCTGATGATCTTCGACATCGTCCACATCATCAACTATGACTGGTGGGATGTGCTTGCCGAAAGCACCCGATAATCGTTATTATATCATCCCGGTTGCCAGGCATGATGCCGCCGGGATTTTCAGCTCATGTTTAACATGACCGATGCGGACAGGGACCATTCTGCATCATTTTCGCATCGTATCCGGGATCCGTTCCAACCTTTTTTTCGACATGCGGCATTTGCTGCCGGTCACAACCGCAACTTCAAAATTGAACACCATGCGTAATCCTGCTTCACGTATCTCTGTTCTGTTTCCTGTCGTCCTTTTATTCGCTGCTTTTACCATTCTGACGCACCTTACCGCCTGTGAACGGGCGGAACTTGACGCGCCCGACCGTGTCCTCACCACCGATCTGCTGATTTACGGCGGCGGCACCAGCGGTGTTACCGCAGCTATTCAGGCGGCACGCGACGGCGTGGATGTGGTGGTCGTCGAGTCCTCACCCTGGCTGGGCGGCATGCTCACCACTTCAGGTGTGAGCGCCACGGACGGCAACCACCGCCTGCCTTCCGGTATCTGGGGCGAGTTCCGCGAAATGCTCTACGACTACTATGGCGGACCCGAGGCCGTGGAGACCGGATGGGTGAGCAATACCCATTTTGAGCCGCACATCGGCAACCGGTTTTTCAACGAGATGATGGACGAGCTGCCCAACATCACCCGCATCCACGGATATTATATCGACGAGATGGTGATGGACGGCCAGACCGTGCGCGGCGCCACCTTCTACGACATGGAGGGTAACACGCTGCTCTTGCAGGCCAAAATCAGCATCGATGCCTCCGAGTACGGCGACCTGATGGCGCGCTCCGGCACCGACTATTTCCTCGGGCTGGATCCGCGCGATCGTACCGGCGAAGAGATTGCCCCGACCCACGGCAATGAGATGATCCAGGATCTCACCTACACCGCCATCCTCAAAGATTACGGTCCGGATGCCGACATGACCATCCCGCGTCCGCCCAACTACCAGCCCTCCATTTTCATCGGCGCCTGCAAGGAGCTCAGCGCCGATCCCGACACGTTCGAGGGAGTGGATTGCGACCGGATGCTGGAATACGCGAAACTGCCCAATGACAAATACCTGATCAACTGGCCCATTTTTGGCAACGATTACTACCTGAATGTGATCGAAATGGACCATCACGAGCGGAAAATCCTTTACGAGGAGGCCAAGAACCGTACGCGCCAGTTCATCTACTTCATCCAGACCGAGGGTGGGTTCCACAATCTCGGCCTGGCCGATGACGAATACAGCACCGAGGATCTTTTCCCGTACCGGCCGTATCATCGCGAGACGCGTCGTCTGGACGGGCTCACCATGCTCACCATGAACGAGCTGGTGGATCCGTACGCCGTGCAGAACGATCTGTACATGACCGCCATCGGCGTTGGCGATTACCCGCTGGACCATCACCGCGAGCTCAATCCCTCCCCGCCGGCCGAACTGCTGGAGGATGGTGATCGCGAGCCGTACGAATTCGAGACGCATTTCGATGCGTTTCCGCCCATTCCGTCGTTTTCCATCCCGTTCGGAAGCCTGATTCCGAAGAAGACCGACGGACTGATGGTCGCCGAGAAGAGCATCTCCGTGAGCAGCATCGCCAACGGCTCCAGCCGGCTTCAGCCCGCGGTGATGACGATCGGTCAGGCGGCCGGTGCCGCCGCGGCCATGGCCATCCGGCAGGGTGTGCAGCCGCGCGAGCTGTCGGTCCGCCAGCTGCAGCAGCACTTGCTTGACAACGACTGCTGGGCGCTGCCGTTCATCGATACCACGCCGGACGACTGGCATTTCCAGCCGCTGCAGCGCGTCGGCCTGAGCGGCGTGCTCAAGGGCCACGGCGTGCCCTATCTGTGGGCCAACCAGACCTGGATCTATCCCGACAGCGCCATGACGCGCATGCAGGTGAGCGAAGCGCTGGTACGGTCCACCACGGACCTGGCCGTCGACCATGCCGCATGGGACGGCGAGGGACTGGCTACCCGCGGGGATGTCGTCCTGTTCGTCTGGGAAATGATCGGCTCCCCGCAGCCGGAAGACGGCGCCCCCGGTGCTGATGGTTCGCCTGGTCCAGATGGCACCCCTGGTACTGACGGCGCCTCAGTTTTTGTGGATGTGGATGCCGGCGGCGCCTTGACACAGGCCGTCGCCTGGGCCGCTGCGGCCGGCTGGACCGACCACTGGACCGATGGCCGCCGCTTTGAGCCGGATGCCCCGGTCACCCGGAAAGCGTTCGCGCAGATCGTGGACCAGGCGCTCAATCCGTTCGAGTCCATCCCGGTATCGATTGTGCCGGAACGGTATCAGCGCTGATCAATATTGACGGATAACCGAATCCGGAGCAGGTTTACCGGTTGATGTCAAATGCAGATGACATTACTTCCATCTCGTCACTGCTCATCCCAATTTTTCCGGCTTCCGATCGCCAGAGGGATACGACTTTTTTCATCTCACTGATGATTTCCGATGACCTGGAAGCTGATATGCGGAAGAAATGTGTAACGCTTCGGGCAATCTCCGTATCCAGCCGGTTGTCCTGCTCATCAATATTCAGATGTAATCCGACCCCCTTGGGATTCGGATTCAAGTCATAAGCCGGACTCAAAGCAAGTCCGGCATCCTTCAGCAGGAAACCGTGGTTTCTGAGATGGTCATCGGTATTGCCTACCAGGATATTGAAGACTATGCGCCTCCATAACTGCTCCAGATCATCATTGACATTTGACCCACGGGAAAGAATCAGTTCGACCAGCTCCAGGTAACTCACTCCCGACTGATAATCGGCACCATCCTGATAGCCAAGCAATGTCATAGCAGAAAAGAAATGTCTTCTTCGGTTTTTATCGTCCCGGTCAAACCGCTTTGTTAAAAATGTGGTTTTATTTGATAAAAACCTGTCTGCTGAAGATTCCGCCATGACAATACGACAATTCAAGGCGAGACGGTATAATAGATATTCCCACGCACCACTGTCTTCATTGTCATTCTTGCTCGGAAACTTGGCAATCCAAAGATGACCGGTTTCGGATTTCACACTCGCTTTCGGTCTGGCGCCACCGAGTGATGATCCCGGTGCGAGGAGCAGGGAAAGCCCGGCAGAGTATTGTTCATCGTCGCGTGAAACAGCATGTTCGAACTCAAATACAGCACGTTCCAGCGCCCTTAACGATGTCATCGGTGGTACTGCTTGTCGGGGATCATCATTCTTGAACGATCCATCCTTGTCCGTCTTGAAGCGCAAGGCTCCCATCCTGGACTCATCAAAAACCCCGAGCAAATAATCTGACTCCATCAAGAGCCGTGGCGACCGCTTTTCCTTTGTCGCTTTCAGGGCCTCGTTTCTGTCCATAAGAACCCTGCCCCACCGATCAGGTGAAGAGTCCAGAAACATTCCGAAGTTGCGTTCGTCCTCGCGCAAGTACTGTGTCCCTCGATACAGTTTCAGACCAGGATCTAACTCAAATACAGCATCCGATTTCAGAAATCCCGGATCGTACTCAAAGGAAAAGATCTCCTTCCCTCTCACGATATCTGCGCGCAAGGTACCCATCAGCAGGGGCTCCAGGAGATCTGAAGGATGCGAAAAGATCTGGATCACTTTGCTGTCCTGCCATGCCATACCTAAATCCCTTCTCTTTTAGGGGCTCTCTTTTTCATCGTAAGATCGGCATCCTGAATTTTTCTACCCAGATTGTCATCAGCTGCTAATTTCAGAATGTCCGATTCCAACCCAAGAGCAACCAGGACATGGAAATATTTTCCAACGGCCACACCGGGATCTCCCTTCTCGATCCGCCACAATGTTGCTGTACCAATCCCGGCCCGTTCTGAAACCTGTTCAGCACTCAGTTTCCTTCTAAGGCGAGCCAGTTTGAACTGCTCGCCCAATTGCTCGAGCATTCGCCTGTGTCTGGGTAGTAGTATCGGGCGTTTTTTATTCATAACATTTCATATATGAAGTATAATATAGTCATTTTATATCAAATATGAAATGTTACTAAAGATACAACCAAAAGAACTGCCATTGATCCAGCAACTGTACGTTTCACTGTTCTTCAAATACAACTAAACGATAGTATACAAGTGATCGATCGTGTGGCTATCTGAGATGCGTCTCGTACCAGCGCCGGTTGGATTCGCGCATGAAAGGTGAGATTTCATGTCCGGCCGTAAACTCGCGCAGCAATTCGGCCGGCACGCCTGCCGGGATGCGGTTGTAGGCGACCACACCGTTGAGCAGCGGCGTAACGCGGTCTTGCACCCCCACGATGATCTGCGTCGGCGCGCTGATGGAGTATGCGAGGTTGGCGACATCGATGTAGGCCAGGGAGCGGGCGGCGGCCTCACCGGTCTCCGGATCCTTGATGCGCTGGAGGAAACTGGCGCCGGATCCGCCGGTCGACAGCCGGATGTAATCCGGGATATTGGATATGTACGGCACATTGGCCACCGCGGCCGCCACGCGCGCATCGAGCCCGGCCAGCGCAAGCGCAAACGCTCCACCCTGACTCCCGCCTTCTACGGCAATGCGCTGCGGATCGACCTCCGGACGATCGCTGAGGAAATCAAGTCCGCGCACCCCGTCCATGTACGCCGCCCGGTAATAATACTCTTCCGGCCGATCAATATTCCACATATGATGCGCCACCGGCGTCTCGAAATAGGCCTTGCTCGGGCCGTGGCTGCGCGGGTTCAGCGAGAAGGTGATGTACCCGTCCGCCGTGCGGTCCATCGGCGGCTGCTCGGCGCCCCACCCCGGCATGATCTGAATGGCGGGATAGCGCATCCGCCCTGCATCCACGGAGCTTGTCCCGGTCTCGGTACCACTCTGAACGTCTGACGCATCGGACCCCGACTCCATTTCGGACAGACTCAGTTCCACAGGCACCACATACCATCCAACAATATCAATATCGTCCCATGACTGAAGGGTTACGCGGTACAGGCGGCCGGTCTCCGATTTGAAATCAGGGACCGGCTCAATGCGCGGATTGATCGGAATGCCGGCCAACCGCTCGCGCGCCTCGTCCCAGTACTCCTGGAAATCATCCGGCGGCACGGTCACCCCGGCAGCGTCATATTCCAGCACCGGCGCCCCGCCAAGGTATAACGCCCTGAACTCAAACCAGGGATCGGCGGCGTCACGGTGCGGCAGAACCGCCACACCCACAAACTCGCGGCGTTCCTCCACCGGAAGCACATATCGTAGCGTGTCGTCGACGGTCAGCACCTGCTCGGCTCGGATCACAGGCCGGTCGTCATCATCCAGCACATAGGCACGCACCCAGACCGGCACGGGATGCCCCGTTCCGGGGTGCGGAAAAAGCATCAGCTCGGGCACTCCGCCCTCCAGAGCGGGATCGAAAAGCACCTTCACTGTCGGATCTGATTTATCGGCAGCCGACTGCACACCAAATGCCGCGGGATCAGGTGCATCTGCCCCAGCTGCGAAAGCCTGGGCATGCAATAAAACGGTGCCAACCAACAGAGCCGGCATGGTCAGCTTCAACCTGAGAATCATGTATTTCAGAACCGGGATCATGGCATTTTCGCTTTTAAATTCATTCGGTTGATTCCGGGCCATGCCTACTCATCCGTCTTCAGCCGGCCGCGGATGTCTCTCTCACTCAGCTCGGTGCCGGCCGGATAGTCCTCGATCTTGTCGAGCCAGTTGAACTTGAGGATGACACTCGTGAGCACAAAAACGGCGATGCTCACACCCATTTTGGGATATTCGCCCAGCACCAGGTAGATGGGCATGACCACCAGCGACATCTGCCAGGCGATGCCGGTCGCACAGTTGAACATGTCGCGACGGAAATCGGTGTTGGGCGTGATGGCGGGGTTCTCGGCCGTGCACGCCTCCTGGACCGGTTTCCACCATCCCCACGGACGCACTTCAGTGTAGAATTTCTTGAGGACGTGCGACTCGGTCGGCTGTGTGAGAAGCGTACCGATGATCGTCCCACCGAGCGAGAAACCGAACACGATCGGGAAGGCGAACAGCGCGGTCAGATCTGGGAACAGCGCCGGGGTGGTCAGCGCCGCAACGATACCGGCCAGCATCCCCCAGAAATAGCCATAACCGTTAAGGCGCCACCAGATCCACTTCAGCAGGTTGGCCGCGATGTATCCGCCGTACAGTCCGCCCACGATCCATACCGTCAGGGCGTGGATCGTATCCACCACGAAACCGAACAGAATGCCGACAATGACGACCGTCAGCGAGGCGGCGTAGCTCAGTCGCACGTACGTACGGTCGCTGGCATCGGGATTGATGTATTTTTTGTAGATGTCATTGACAATATACGCAGGAGCAGCATTCACAAACGCGGCGAAGGTGGACATGAACGCGGCAATGAGTCCGGCCAGCAGGATTCCCATGAACCCGATCGGGACGAAGTTGCTGATGGCGTAGGGCAGGATCATCTCGAAGTCGATGTCGGCCCCCATGGACTTGAGCTCCGGACTGAAAAACACGATGGCCAGCACGGTGAGGCCGGCGACCATGAAATAGCGTGGGAAATAGAGGACCAGGATCACCAGTCCGCTCATCTTGGCGGCCTCTTTCGGGGTGCCTGTGGCCAGCACGCGCTGCATGTCGTAACTGGGGACCGGACCGGCGATGCTCACCATGATACCTTTGAGTATCATGAGGATGAGCGCGTATCCAAACAGTTCGAACCCGTCCTGTTCAATGCGGTAATTGACCGAGTTCATGATGCCCGACCAGTCCATGTCCAGCCGCCAGCCAAAAAAGAAGTCGCCCCATCCCTCGGGCACAATGGCGTAGACCTGTTCCGGACTGATGGCCATGATGGCGATGATGCCGATGACGATACAGGAGAACGTCATGATCAGGAACTGGATCACCTCGGTGCCGACCACGCTGTAGATCCCGCCTTTGATCACATACAGGGTGGTGATGCCCATGAAAATGAGGCCGTACCCCTCCTCGGAGGTGAAATCAATGCCGAGGAACCGGAACGACAGGTCATAGGCGAAAAAGATGCTGCTGAANTTGCCGATGCCCTCGAATCCGTAGGCGATGAAGCCGATCACGGTGATCACGGCGAACACGACCACGATGATATGCGAGAGATGGGCGCCGGTGCCTTCNCCGAANCGGGTCCGGATCCACTCCGCNCCGGTCATCACGTTGGANCGGCGCAGCCAGATGGCCAGGAAGATCATCAGGAAGATCTGGTTCCAGACCGGCCAGAGCCACGGCAGCCAGGCGCTTTTCAGGCCGTAGATGAACAGGATGGATACGGTCCACATCGTCCCGGAAATGTCGAACATGCCGGATGCATTGGACAGCCCAAGGTAATACCAAGGGATTTTGTTCCCGCCGAGGAAGTAGGCGTCAAGGTTTTTGGAGGCCTTTTTGGACAGGAAAAAGCCAAGCCACACAATGCCGGCAAAGTAGACGACGATGATGGCGATGTCGATAGGATGGAGATACAATGCGGACCCTCTTTCTACTTAATTGGCGCGTTCAAAGGGGACGAAGACAATGGGTGTCGGCAGGCAGGAGGCGCCGGGCGGGGAGTAGATGATGTTCATGGTATGGGTCTCCCCCTCCTTGAGCGGACGGTATGCCTGCAGCAGCACATACTCCCCTTTCGTATTGAAAAAAGTCTGGTTTCCGGGGATGCGCACCACGCCCCGCGGGTCGGCTCCGGCATCCACGAAGACTGAGCCGGACTGGTTCATGCAGAAGTTGTTGGGGTCGCTTGGACCGACGGCATAGTTGTTGCCCATCAACACGGCGATACCCCGGTTGTCGCTGCTTTTGCGCTCAATGGATATGTGGTACATGACTCCGTAGTTGCCGCGGTTTTCGTATTCACCTTCCGCGATGCTGTCCCAGCCGCGGACCCAGGAATCATCATTGCCGTCTGCGACGATGAGCCGCTTCACACCCTCCGCGCTGTCGAGTATAAAGTCTTCGGCATTGATGATGTCGAAGTCGGCCTGCTCAAACAGTCCGCGTCCGGCCCCGCTGGTGCGTTCCCCGGGCAGCCGGCGGGGGAGCAGTTCCAGTTCGTCGACCGCATCCCGGCTGTCCATGTCCGTGCGTCGCATCAGCACACTGACCACGCCCGGCTGATCGATCTCGAATTCATAAAAACCGTGGACAAGGACCGGGTATGAGGTTACGGCTTTATCCATCTCGGGATCCAGGACCGCACGTTCTCCGGGGGCAATCGTAATGGGCTGCGGGACCGACGATTCCAGGAACCGGGTTTCGAAATAACGTGCAAGTCCCTCCTTACCGATGAACAGGTAGTTGCCGGATGGCTGAGGGAAGGCGTATGCCTTGAAGGTGACGGTCATGTCCTCATCGCCGGTATTCTCCAGCACGGCCGTGATCACTCCGCTGCCCTGCCCATCTCCAACGACGTGGTAGACATAGACCCGGTTCCTCCCGGACTCGAGAGGTTCCTGCATGGCAATGCCGGGACCGGTGCGGAAGTACTCCGGCATGTCGGAAAAAGCCAGCGCCGCTCCCTCGCGGGACTCGGACTGCCAGGGGATTTTCGGGAGCTGATTGACTTCAAAATCATCCAGTACGACAATATCGCCGGAGGATGCGCCCATGAACCGGGGTCCGGGTGGAGGAAGGAGGGGTCCGTCATCATCAGGATCTTCGGACGTCACGTCACAAGCGACCGGCAAAATGAAAAGAATCAGTAATGACGCGAATAATGCGAACGGGAATAATTTCTTGCTGTAAAAAAACATAACTGCAACGATAGATTGATAAGAAAAGAGCGTAAAAGGTAATTCATGTCATGTCCCTGAAACGGTGGATCCCTTTTTTGGGCTGACCCGTCTCGAACCAATCACTGAACCGATCACTTAGGGTCACCGGATACGAATAACGGTTTCAATATAGTCAAAGACACACAAGATAGAAATGCAGGAGGATACGCTTTTTGCAAGCAATATTATCTTATTCCTTTTTCGGACACCCGGCACGGATTAAAAGCCGCTGAATGGCTTGCCGATTCTTTTCAGCAGCAGGGTTGTCTCTTTCGCGTCAGGTTTGTCTCTTTTGCAGCAGGGTTGTCTCTTTTGCGTTAGTGCAATTCTGCAAACCGCTTTAAAAGCGTCATCAAGCCAAAATAAAAGTAGATATTCTGCCGCTTTTGCATTAAAATGTGTAAGCGATTACAAGAGGATTTTACAGCCCTCAATCGGACAGGGACTCCCGGCGAGGAATCGAAACTCTTATCTCTATGAGGGTCATCTCCTTGACTTTGAAAATCATGTAATCCGGTACTTTTCAATAAATCATTTATCATTATGAAACATCGCATTTTAACTTTCTGCCTGATGTTTGGTCTGATACTGTCCTGGTCGGCCATGGCAGAGGTGCAAACACGAACCATCACCGGTACGGTCTACGACGCCGAAGATGAAGCGACGTTGCCTGGTGTCAACATCATTGTGGAAGGCACCACCACCGGCACCACCACCGATGCTGATGGACAATATCAGATCAGCGTGCCGGCCGATGCCGAACGCCTGGTATTCTCCTTCATCGGCTATGAAGAGCGGCGTGTCCGGATCGGTGACCGGACCTCCATCGACGTTCGGCTCAGCCCGATCGTATTTGTCGGTGACGACGTGGTTGTCACGGCTATGGGAATGACCCGGGCCGAAAAATCGATCGGCTACACCGTCCAGGAAGTCAGTTCCGAGGAATTTCTGCGCACGCGGGACATGAACTTCATGACTTCGTTGCAGGGCCGGGTGGCCAACGTGCAGATATCCGGGTTGGGGACGGGCGCCGATGGTTCTGCGCGGATCGTCATCCGCGGCCACCGTTCACTGCGTCCAGGCGGCGCAAACCAGCCGCTGATCATCGTTGACGGTATGCCCATAGACAATTCCGGCGGGATGAGTGCGGGACAGTGGGGCGGATTCGACTACGGAACCGGGCTGAACCAGATCAACCCGAATGATATCGAGACCATCAACATCCTTCAGGGTCCCAATGCCGCAGCGCTTTACGGCGCACGGGCCGCCAACGGCGCCGTCGTGATCACCACCAAAAGCGGCCGCGGCGTGGAAGGTGTCGGTGTGGAGTACGTATCCAATGTCACCTTTGATACACCAGCCATTGTACCGGATTTTCAGAATGAATATGGACGCGGCGTAGCCGGACGTTTTACGGATTATAACGAAGAAGGTGATTTTTATATCATTGACAACAGCATCCAGTCCAGCTGGGGCCCGCGCATGTCCGAGAACATCATGGTCCAGGACTGGGCCGGCAATATCCGTCCGTTCTCCCCGCAGGACAACCATGTCCGCGATTTCTTCCGCACCGGGGTGACCAGCAACCAGACCATCACCATGACCGGCGGCGGCACCGACCACGGATATCGGCTCTCTTATACCAATATGAACAACCAGGGGATCTACCCCAACAGTGAAGTGATCCGGCACAGCGTTTCCCTTCGGGCGCACAAGCAGTTCAGCGACCGGCTTCGCGCCGAGGGGCGTTTCGGCTATGTGAAGCAGGATGGCTTCAACCGTCCCCCGCAGGCCCGCGACCCGGACAACCCGGTGAAAGCGCTGGTGCGCATGCCCCGAAGCGAACGGCTGGTGGACCTGGAAGAGTTTCGCACGGCTGACGGTCTGCCGCGAACATGGGATGGCGCATGGCTGCGTCCCGAGGGACAGCGCGCCACCCGCAACATGAACCCCTACTGGGCCTACAACCTGAACATCAACGATGACGAACGCGACCGCGTATACGGTTTTGCACAGATAAATTACCTGATCAACGATTGGATGAGCGTCATGCTCCGTACCGGCATCGACTCCTTCGAGGAAACCCGAGAGTGGCGCCGTGCTACCAACACGCCCTATGAGGACCAGCCCTCCTTCACCCTGCAGACCCGCACCGTCGAGGAGTTCAACACGACGGCCATCATGACCATCGACCGGCAACTGGCCGATGAGTGGACCCTCGAGATGAATGTCGGTGCCAACTATCGCAACTACGTGGACCGCAACGTCGGCTACCGGGGCGTCGGACTCAACATCCCCGATTTCTACACCATCAGCAATGCCCAGACCGTCGCTAATATCTACGGTTTGCGCCGGGAACGGGAAAACTCGCTGTTCGGATCCGCCCAGCTCGGCTTCCGCAATTACGCATTCCTGGATATGTCCAACCGGGTGGACTGGGTTTCGACCCTTCCGGCGGACAACCTGCCGTTCTTGTATCCTTCCGTCTCGGCCACGCTGGTCTGGAGTGAGGCTTTCGGACTGCAATCCGAGACTTTCACCTTCGGCCGGTTCCGGATCTCTTTTGCGGAAGTGGGTGCCGGTGCATCACCTTACATGACCAACTTTGACTTCATTGTAAGTCCCGGCCATTTTGGACAGCCGTTTGGCAATCTTCCCGGAACGCTGCCGGCTGTTGACCTCAAGCCCGAAACCGCGCGCTCTTACGAAGCAGGAATCGACCTTCGGTTCTTTGGTGACCGTCTCACCTTTGACATGACCGGATACACCGAGACTACGCGCAACCAGATCCTCACCGTGCCGGTTTCGCGCACCTCCGGCTTCAATGCCGCCGTCATCAACGCCGGCGAGATCCGCAACCGCGGTTTCGAGATGATCGCTACCGGTATTCCGCTGGATACACGCACCGGCTGGCGCTGGCAGTCCCGTTTCACGTTCGGCATCAACCGCAACGAGATCATTGAGCTCAGTGACGAAGTCCGTAATTACTTCCTGGGCAGCATAGATGGAGCAGTAGTGCGCGCCTCGCTCAACGATCCGTTCGGTGATATCGTTGGACGTGCTTACGAACGCAACGAAAACGGTGACCGTATCATCGGCACCGATGGACTTCCGCTGGTGGCCGAAGGCGACCGTGTACTCGGAAACTTCAATCCCGACTGGACCGGCGGCCTTTCGAACAATGTACGATACCGGAATTTGGGCTTGAGCACACTCATCGACATCTCCGTGGGCGGCGATGTCTACTCGCTTACCAATGCGCTCCTGGCGCAGCGCGGCAATGCCGGATTCACTCTGGAGGGCCGTGATGAGTGGTACGCCTATCAGGCGGAGCTGGAAGCCGGGAATCCCGATGCCGTACCTCGGGGTCTCATCGCCAAAGGTGTGGTCAAGGTCGGAGAGGACGACAACGGCAACCCCATCTGGGCTACCAACGATAAGCCTATCGACCCGCAGATCTACTGGGAAAACATCGGAGGATACAGTCCCGTCACTGAGGAGTTTGTCTATGACGCGACCTACGTCCGGTTCCGCGAACTGGCTGTGTCCTACTTCATGCCGCCGCGCTTGACCGAGCGTTTTCCGATCATCGGCCTGGAAGTGTCCGTGATAGCACGGAACCTGTTCTATATCCACAAGAACACCCCGGGCTTCAGTCCGGCACAGGGCAGTTTCAATATCGGCAACGCCCAGGGCATCGAGGCATTCGGTTTTCCGGAAACCCGGAGTATCGGATTCAACATCAATGTCCGAATCTGACGGAGTGACCCATGAAATTTATTTTAATCTGTGGAAAAGAAGCTATGAATAAGAAAGTAATCACCGGTATGCTGCTCGCCCTGATTTTCACTGGTGCCTGTACCGATGACTTCGGGCGCATCAATACCGATCCCACAAGAACAACCGAAGTCCCCCCTGAAATGCTCTTCACCCGTGCTCTGGTGTACGGGGCTTTGCGCTATGACGTCTATCAGCGGGGCAAGGACCTTTACGGCAACAGGTACTCCCAGTATCTGGCAAACATCCAGCCCGGCTGGGGAACCGACCGTTACGAGACCCGGCAGGACTGGCTCACCGCGTTCTGGCGTGCCTCCTACTCCGACTTTGGCATCAATATCCAGCGGGCCATCGAAATGACCGCTGAAAATCCCGACATGTCCAATCTGAATGCCCAGGCCCGGATCTGGCGGGTGTTCACCATGCACCGCGTCACGGATTTCTGGGGTGACGTACCCTATATGAACGCTCAGCAAGGTGCCCTGCGTCCGGTATACGATTCCCAGGAGGATATCTACCGGCACATGCTTGATGAGCTGAGGGCCGCCGTGGACCAGCTGGATGAGGGCAACCCGGTGCGTACCGGTCCGGCCGACGTACTGTTTAACGACGACCTGGATCAATGGCGCCGTTTCGCCAATTCGCTGCGGCTCCGGCTGGCAATACGGGTGTCCTATGCCGACCCGCAGCTGGCTCAGGACCATGTCAGTGAAGTTCTCAATGAAGGGCTGATCATGACCAATAACAGCCATTCCGCCATGCTTCAAATGGATCCGGGCGGAGGGATAGGCGACCTTGTGCATGAAAACCCGATGTACTGGATCTTCCGGTTCGATGAGTACCGGATCAGCGAGACGCTGATGGATATGCTCCAGGAAAAAGAGGATCCGCGTCTTTCCGTGTTCTCCCGCCGCTCCGGCCGCGGCACCTGGGCCGGCCTTCCCAACGGCCTCTCCGACTCGCAGCTTGGCGACCGCGCCTACTCCCCGCGCAACTTTTCCATCCATGGCCGGTATTTCGTGCAACAGGAAACACCTATCCCGTTCATCATCTATCCCGAGGTCAAATTCCTTGAAGCGGAAGCGGCACTGCGCGGATGGGGTCCCGGCAGTGCACAGGATCATTACGAGGAAGGGATCCGTGCCAGCATGGAGTTTTTCAATCACGGCCATCGCGAGGTTCTCGGCGAGACAGAGGACGTTATCTCCCAGGATGACATCAACGACTATCTGAACCATCCGGAGGTCACCTTCAACAGCGGCGGCAGTTTTGAAGAGCAGCTGGAACAGATCATCACCCAGAAATGGCTTGCCATATTCGGACAGGGGCTGGAAGCCTGGGCGGAAATCCGTCGCACCGGCTACCCGCAACTCAACCCGATCATGGCCCCCGGCGGTGGGGAAACCGATGGACAGCTGCCGCGACGTGTACGCTATCCGACTGAGGAGCAGGGCCTGAACCCCGACAACCTCCGTGAAGCTGTCGATCGCCAGGGGGGCAATCCCGGAAACTTTGACCTCCATCCGACCCGCCGCATGTGGTGGGACGCCAATCCGAATGTCACAGTCAACGAAATGTAATTCGTGATCCCGGACCAGGTGGCCGGTCCGAAACCGGTCCCTGGATCCTGGAACACACACCCATCCTGATCTTTTTACTCATCACTACAACCGGCAGAACAAAAAAGGAGAACCCATGAATTCAATAATTACTGCTCGTATTTCAATGTTATGCCTTGCGTTCGTATTAGGCATAAGTCTTTCTGTATCGGCCCAGACAGTTGCCGATGATTTTGAACTTTTCGATCCGCTCTGGGAAGTACTGCCCGCCGATGTCGAATTTCTGTTTGACTTCAACGACGACGGAGATCCGGCCTACACCAACCAGGGCGGCACCGTCAACCGTCTCACCGGCAACATCCTGGTTCCGACAGCCATCGACGGCGACCCCCAGATTGCCGTGGTTGATGCGGCGGACGGATCGTTCATCAAGTACATGAACATGACCGAGGAGGTTCGGGGAAGCGACGCCCGGCTGCACCTGATCGAAGTGGCCACCTCGCGCGACGGACAGATCTTCGGTGTGAACCAGGTGCTCGGAGCCAACCTCAGAATATATTACTGGGC
>SL_3KL_010_SEDDRAFT_10003274_pt1 | contig 14725 bp, 10 predicted proteins | sample SodLakKL_010_SED_2_FD_10381 | JGI IMG/M metagenome (IMG submission 10381)
CGGGATCCGGTGCAGATGGCGTCCGGAGGAATCAACAACCGTATCCGTAATCGCAATACGGGAACCCGTGATATCCGCGAACCCGGAATCCCCGACCTGCCCCCCTTTTTCGCCGTAGAAGGGCGTCTCGGGAACCACCAGGAAGTGGGTGCCGTCCACCTCGACGAGATCCGACACAACCGTGGGGTAGGCCTCGAGGTTCTCCCGCTCGTATCCGACAAACCGTGTGGCGCCGGCCTCTGTGCCGCTCCCGGCAACCGTGACGGCCGTCGACTTGCGGGCGGACCGCGCCCGCGCCCGCTGTTTCTCCATCTCGCGAGCGAAGCCGTCGGTGTCGACCGACATCCGCCGCTCCCGCGCCACCAGCTGCGTCAGATCCAGCGGAAAACCATAGGTGTCGTAGAGCGCAAACGCATCCTCGCCCGGGATCGTCCCCCCGGACTTCCCCTCGGTCCACTTGTTGATCAGCTGCATGCCGCGATCGATCGTACGATCGAACGCGGCCTCCTCCGCGCCGATCACTTTGCGGATTACCGCATCCTGACGCCGGAGTTCCGGGAATACATCGCCGAGCGATGCCATGACCGGGTCGACGAGGCTGGTGAAGAATCCGGGGTTGAGGTCGAGCCGCCGGCCGAACATCACCGCCCTGCGGAGGATGCGGCGAAGGACATAGTTGCGTCCCTCATTCCCCGGAAGGATTCCGTCGGCGATCGCGCAGGAGAGCGTTCGGATGTGATCGGCCAGCACGCGAAACGCCACGTCCTTCATCTCCTCCGGAGTCGGATGATCGCGGTCCCTCGGAAGCGTGCGCCCGTATCGGTGTCCGGAGAGGTCGGTCAAAGCTTCGAAGATTTCGCCGAAGACGTCGGCGTTGTAGTTGCTGGGAACCTCCCCGAACTCGGTCAGGTTCCGGGTCGTCGCGAAGATTCCGGCGATGCGTTCGAATCCCATTCCGGTGTCCACGTACTTGCTCTTCAACGGTTCGTAGGTGCCGCCGGGAAGCGCATTGAACTGTATGAACACATTGTTCCATAGCTCCATGCAATACGCGGAATCCCCGTCGACAAGCCGCCCCTTCGTGTCCCCGAGCTCCGTCAGGTCCATATGAATCTCCGAACACGGTCCGCACGGGCCGGTGTCACCCATCGCCCAGAAACAGTCGCGGGAGTGCTTCAGGTGAACCTCCGGGTCGAGTCCTGAACGCTTAAAGATCGCGGTCCAGATCTCGAAGGCTTCCTGGTCGAACTCTGAAGGGTCGCCTTCTGCCGGCGCGTATACGGTGGCGTACAGGCGTTCGGCCGGCAGCTTCCAGACTTCCGTGAGCAGCTCCCACGACCACTCGAGCGCCTCCTTCTTGAAATAATCGCCGAACGACCAGTTTCCCAGCATCTCGAAGAAGGTGTGGTGATAGGTATCGAAGCCGACATCCTCCAAATCGTTGTGTTTGCCTCCGGCGCGAATGCACTTCTGCGTATCGGCCGCCCGGGAATACGGCGCTTCCCGCTCGCCGAGAAAATACGGCACGAACTGATTCATCCCCGCGTTCGTAAACAGGAGATTCGGCGCCGCCGGCATCAGTGAAGCTGACGGCACGATCTCGTGATCGCGCTCCCGGAAAAAATCAAGGAAGGATTCTCGTATCTCTTTGGAGGTCATTTCAAAAACTGCTTGATTCAAATATTACACGATCGGCACTTCAGGGTTCCAGCGGTCCGCCGGGCGGGATACAGACCCTTGGCACCGCGCCCGAACGGATCAGCCGGCGGCCGCACCGATCAACCGATCGCGAATCGCCTCGCCCATCTCACGGCACCCCACGGCGCTCCCGCCGAATGCGATGTCCGCCGTCCGGGTACCCGCTTCCACCACCGCGCGCACCGCTGCTTCAATCTCATCCGCGGCATCTGTCAACCCGAAGCTGTAGCGCAGCATCATGGCGGCGCTCAGGATCTGGGCGCACGGGTTGGCGAGATCGCGCCCGGCAATATCGGGCGCCGTGCCGCCGGCCGGCTCGTAGAGCCCGAACGGGCATTCGAAGCGGTTGTTTCCCGCGCCCAGGCTCGCGCTCGAGAGCATTCCCAGCGATCCGCAGATCACCGCCATCTCATCGGAGAGGATGTCCCCGAACATATTCTCGGTGAAGAGCACGTCGAACTGGTTCGGGTCGCGCGCCAGCTGCATCGCCGCGTTGTCGACATACATGTGGGAAAGTTCAAGCCCGGGATACTCGGCGGCGAAGAACTCGGTTACCGTCTTGCGCCAGAGCACGGAGGTCTCCAGGACGTTGGCCTTGTCCACCGAGCAGACCCGTCCGCCGCGATCGCCTGCGGCGAGCGCGGCGATCCGCGCGATGCGCTCGATCTCGCTCTTGCGGTAGATCATGGTGTCCCGGGCCTCGATATCGCCATCCTCCAGCGTGCGCGTCTCCTTCGGCTCCCCAAAGTAGATTCCGCCCGTCAGTTCGCGGATACAGACGATGTCGATGCCGTCGGGGATACGCTCCGCCTTGAGCGGAGAGGCGTCGAGCAACTGGGGGTAAAGCAGTCCCGGCCGGATGTTTGCAAAAAGCTTGAAATGCTTGCGCAACGGCAGAAGCGCCGCCCGCTCGGGTTGCTCCTTCGGTGGCAGATGCTCCCAGCGCGGCCCGCCGACCGATCCGAACAGGATCGCGTCCGCCGCTCCGCACGCCCCGAGGGTCGCCTCCGGCAATGCGAAGCCATGCTCGTCGATGGCCGCCCCGCCGACCGCGCACGAGGTGGTGTCAAATCGATAGCCATGGCGCTCCGAGCTCGCGGCGAGCACCTCGAGTGCCACCGCCATCACTTCGGGACCAATCCCGTCACCGGGAAGAACGGCAATGTTGAGCGATTTCATAGTGTCAGTTGTCAAAGGCCGATCCGGACATTTTGGCCCGGCCCGGCGCAAAACCTTCCACCGTAACGCCTCCGTTTCAAATGAAAAGCGGAAAAGCGCGGAAGCGCGACCCCTCCGGTATGTTCCCTCACGCCAAGGAATTGGGAGCAACGGTTCGCTACGAGGCTCAGCGAGACACGCTGATTGTCTTCGAGAACAGTCTTGCCGATGGATTGACCAATGTTGGAATGCCGGCGTTTTTCAGAGTCGACCCAGAGGAACTCATGGCCCGCAGCGGCCACTATCAACCGATCCTGAAGTTCGAACTCGTGGACAAGAAGAAGCGGCTCTTCGATCCGCAGCGTATGAGCTACCGCGACTCGGCGGAGCACTGGAACTGCATCGGTGAGGCCACGCCGCTGCGGAAATGCCTGCAACTCACGGTGCCCCATATCGGCAAGGATTCGTTCTTTGAATTGGACGGGGATTGAAGGTGGCGCAAGCGTCCCGCTTGAATTGCGCCTTCAACCTTCATCCTGTTCCGCGTCCACTCCCCTCACTTGGCGTATGGAAGAATATCCAGGAAGCGCGTGAGCGCTGCCTCCAGGCGTATCAACAAGGCCGGTGTGACTTGTCCGATAACCTGTCGGATCCGTTCGCGTTTGATGGCTACGATTTTGTCGACCATTACCTGTGAATCCCGCTTCAATCCGTTTGAGGCGTCCGGGCGGATGTCGATACGAAAGAGCGGAGCGGGAACGATGTGGGTCGTGATAGGCAATACGACCACCGACGCGTGGGTCTCGTTGTAGACGTCGGCTTGCAGAACCACCGCCGGTCGCGGTTTGCCGTAATCGCCGGCAACGACGCACAGCACGATATCTCCCCGCCTGAGCGCGTTCACTTCCACTGATCGAGATCGGCCGCCTCGCTCCAGTCACCGGACTCGGCGGCAGACGAAGTGGATGCGACTTGGGACTGACGGCGCGCTTGGGATTCATACTCCGGGTCGTCGAGTTCGAGGTAACGCCGGAGCGCTTCGTTGATAATCCAGTTCTTACCCTTTCCTGTCGCACGCGCCCGCCGCTCCAGATGCTCGCGCAACCGCCGGGTCATCCGGATGCTTGTTGTAACCGAGTCAGTCATGGCCATAAAACCGTAGTTGTACCACATCCTATTGCAATCAAATTCGTCACCTGTCGATTGCGATTAGGAATAGCACAAAATCGCCCTCCTCCCCACTTTCCCTTTCACTCTCACTTTCACTCTACAACCCAGTCCACCCCCCGGGGCGGCCCGGGGCGGCCGGGGAACACCGGTTTTTGTTGCTAATGACCTGGCAGGGACCGAACATGCCAGTGATTATGTGGTCGTGATGCGCAGGGACGAATGCGCCGGTCGCCGATGTGCCGGCGCGCAGCGGGCACCCACGGTCCCGCCCTTCCCCTGAGCCGCCCAATTTCCATCCCGCAGCCCTCAACGAAATGGAGGAACTACAGGTTCAGATGGTCTTACCCGACCTTTGGCAACAGGAGGCCATCCGCGCCCTCCAGGCCGGAAGGGATGTCGTGGTGGACGCACCGACCGGAGCCGGCAAGACGTACATTTTTGAGCTCCTGGTCGAGACTGGAGGACTCAAGGGACAGGCCATTTACACCGTCCCCACGCGCGCCCTCGCGAATGACAAACTTCTCGAGTGGCGGCGCCGTGGATGGAATACCGGGATCATCACCGGCGATATCGCCGAGAACCTCAACGCTCCGGTGGTCGTCGCCACGCTCGAAACGCAGAAGCACCGATTCGTTCGCGGAGAAGGGCCCGCCTTGCTCGTCGTCGACGAGTACCAGATGCTCGGCGATGAGACCCGCGGCGTGAACTACGAACTCTCCATCGCCCTCGCCCCGGCCGAAACCCAGCTCCTTCTGCTGAGCGGGTCCGTCGGCAACCCCGGGCACGTTGCACAGTGGCTTCGCCGAATCGGCCGCAACACCGCGCTGGTGCAGCATGCCGACCGCCCGGTTCCGCTCGACGAAGTCGCCCTGGAGAACCTCCCGGACACGATCCCTTCCGGGGTCAAGGGGTTCTGGCCGCGTCTGGTTGCCCGCGCTCTAAAAGCCGGGATGGGACCGCTTCTTGCGTTCGCGCCGCGCCGCAAGTCGGCGGAGGGACTCGCCCGGCAGCTGGCGTCCGCCCTCCCCGAAGAAGACCCCCTGGATCTTACGGCGCAGCAAAAACGCCTCGCCGGCGAAACCCTCAGCCGCCTCCTGCGCGGTCGCATCGCGTTCCACCACAGCGGGCTCGATTACCGCCAGCGCGCCGGACTCATCGAACCGCTCGCCAAGGCCGGCCAGCTTCGGGTCGTCGTGGCAACCATGGGACTCGCAGCCGGGATCAATTTCTCCCTGCGCTCCGTCCTCGTAACCGATCGCGAGTACCGCGCAGCCGATCGATACCACCTCGTCCGTCCCGACGAACTCCTCCAGATGTTCGGACGCGCCGGGCGGCGCGGTCTCGACAAGAAGGGGTACATCCTCGTCGCCCCGGGGAAACCGAGACTGCACGAAGCGCGTCCACTCACCCTCAAACGCACCGAGCGCGTCGACTGGCCGACAATGATCGAGGTTATGCACCAGGCCTGCCGGGAGAACGACAAGCCCCGGGAGGCGGCGCGCCGTGTCGCCGAACGCCTGTACAGCCCCGACCATATCCCGCTCGGGTTCAAGGCCTTCCAGCCCGAAAGCCGACCGGCTTCGGAAACCGAGATGAAGGAACAGAGTTTTGTCGAGATGCTGAACTTCCTGGACGCCTGGGAGCGACGGCGTGCTCCGGTGCCCCAACCGCTCGAAACGGTCTGGATACGCGCCAACGATCGATGGATCCCCGCGCTGAGCAGCCCCTCCCTCGTCGGCCGGCTCGGCGAGGGGGCCGGGGCTCTCTGCCAGGTCGGGGCGATCGGCAGTGCCCCGCGCTACGGTCGCATCGTTCACCTCGCGCGGATTGGGACGCGGCCGGACGAAGGCGAACTCGTCCTCAATCGCTGGCTGATTCGCCGGCTTCGTAAGCTCGAGGGAGCGTTTCGCAGAGTTCAGCGTTCCGGATGGACACTCGAGCGCCTCGAAGAGAAGATTCTGCCAGTCCTTCCCCGGATTACCGGCGGCGGAGCCTCCGCCGGGATCGAGGAAAAAAAAGGCATGATCAGCGCACGCCTCGATTACGGTCAGGCTCAAGTCTACGCCCGGATAGACAGCGAAGGGCAAGCCCTGTTCGATCCGCCCAGACGCCGGACACGGACACGGTTCGAACTGAGCTTTAAGAGCGACGGGGAGGAGCTGGCGGCGCGCGGAGGCGTTCAGGCCACACCGGCCGAAGCATGGTTCCAGCTCGGGCTGATCGACGATCGGCTTCATCCGACCCGCCGAGGCGTGATTTTCAGCTTTTTCAACCACGGCGAGGGCCTCGCGATCGCCGCCGCACTGGAGGAGTCCTCCTATCCGATCTCCGAACTGGTATTCGATCTTGCCAACCTAAGGGCCGGACACCGATTTGAAATCCATGAGTCCTACAGCGGCCGCCTTGGAGCAACCTGTCGCGCGCGTTTCCGCGGACTCACCTACCACGGCTACCTTTTCAAGGGCGTTCCTCCGCAATACGGCGACGGCGCGGCCGAACTCCTGGCCGAATGGAATGTCAACCCCGCGGAGCGGCGCAACCTGCTCGGCGAGGAACTGCTCTCCGGCGACGTGGAACGTGCGGCCCTCGAATGGCGCAGCTTGTTGATGCATATTGCAAACGCACCCGATTATCCGTGGAATCGATGGCAGGAATTGCGTGCTCGCTCCGCGCAACTCCTCGACGGCCTGCCGCCGCGGCGGGAGTGGGACGACTTCCCCCCGCTTACCGCTGAGCAGAACCGCCGCCACAAGAGCTTCCTGCGTTTCGATTGACCCGATGATCTGGCTGTACCGCATTCTCTTTCCGTTCGTGTTTTTGGGCCTCCTGCCCGGTTTTCTACGGCGCATGCACAAGCGCGGCGGATACCGTAGCAGCACCGTGCAGCGCCTCGGGTTCAGAGTCGACGCTCCTGCGAAGCCACCGGGATATGCCCGAATCTGGGCCCACGCCGTAAGTGTCGGCGAACTCGGTGCCATGGAACCGCTCCTGCGCGCTCTGGCCAGGAATGATGCCCTCGAAATCGTCCTTACCACCACAACGAGCACCGGGTACGCGCTCGCACGCACCCGCATGAGCGAGTTGTGCTCCTGGATCGGCTGGTTTCCTCTCGACTTCGCACCCTGCAACACGGCCTTCTGGAACCGGCTGCAACCGGACCTCGCCCTGCTCATGGAAGGCGAACTCTGGCCGGAACACCTCTACCAGGCGGAGCGCCGCGGCGTGCCCGTCTTCCTCGTCAACGCCCGCCTGTCCGACCGCTCGTATCGGCGGTATGCACGCTTTGGACGAATCGCCCGAACGTTGGTGTTCAACCGGATCCACCGGATCCTTGCCGCCAGCACACAGGACGCCGAGCGCTGGCGCACCCTCGCCGAACCGGAACGGGTGATTGAGACCGGCAATCTGAAACTCGATCTCCCCGGCGCCAACCCCTCAACCACGCCATCGGAACGCCATGAACTGCTTCAGGAGTTCGGATTCCAACCAGCGTCCCCCGAACCAATCGTGCTCTTCGGCAGCTCCACCTGGGAGGGCGAGGAAGCACTCCTGCTCGATCTCCTGCGCCGGGCTCGCGAAGCCGGCCTCCCCGTATACCTGGTGCTCGTCCCAAGACACGCGGAACGCCGGGACAGCCTGCGCCGGTTGATGATGGAGCATTCCTTTCCATACCACTTCCGCACCGATCGGAAACGCGCCGATCACGGCAACGTAGTCTACGTTGCCGACACCACCGGCGAATTGCTCCGCCTCCTCCAGAGCGCCGACGTCGTCTTCGTCGGGAAAAGTCTGCCGCCACACGAAGGGGGACAGAATCCGATCGAGGCTGTCTCCTTGCTCAAGCCGGTCGTCTGCGGCCCGCGGATGAGCAATTTCCGTGACATCGCCGCCAGTTTGGCCGCAAGCGGCGCCGTGCGGGTCGCCGATAGTGAACGCGAGGTCGCCGACACCCTCCTCGAGCTTCTCCGCGACCCCGTCCGACGCCGGACTTGCGCCGAGCGCGCAGCCGCCTGGATCCAACAGCAGCGCGGCGCGCTTCAAGCAACGTTGCGCGAGATCGAGGGCGCCATTCCGGCTCGGGAGTGAAATACGGGCATGCGCGGGCACCGCTGATCCGCGGGTATGACCGACGCGGATCCTGACTCTAAAAGCACGTGGGGTCGTTCATCGAACGTTCGAGTCCGCATGTCCGATCAGACGGGGGCAGCCGGGCGCCAATCCACCAGAGAGACCTGCGGTGTGCTGCGGCCGTTCCAATGATTCCAGGCGAAGCGGAGTGCGAGGTCGACCGGTGTGAACGCGGGAATGGGACGATCGGCCTGTTTCCACGCCACGCCCTGAATTCGCGTCCCCGGGGCGGTCTCGATCTGGAAGCGATAGTGCCCCTTTCCAAAGGCGACCGGCTCACGGTCCAGGACGACCTTACGTACGCCGAAGACCGGCTCCGGATTTCCCTGCCCGAACGGGGCGAGCCGCTCGAGTTCAGCGAGCAGGCGCTCGGTGAGGGCGGCGGGATCGCTCCAACACGCAATTTCAATCTCCGGACCGGCGATTTCACCGGAAACGATGCTCAGGATGCTGCTGCAGAATGCGTCGCGCAACGCATCAAGGTTCTCGGGACGCGCGGAGACCCCGACTGCCGCGGGGTGCCCCCCCCAGTGTTCAAGCAGCCACGCACACGGCGTCAGCGCCTCCACCAGATCAATCCCTGCAACGCTGCGGCCGCTTCCCTTGGCGAGGTCGCTTTCGGCGCCGAGCACGAGGCACGGGCGATGATACTTCTTCGAGATTCGGCTCGCGACGATTCCGACGACTCCCGGATGCCAATCCGGATGGTAGAGCACGATGCCCGGCGCATTATTCTGGGTTTCTGCAACCATCCGCTCGGCCTCGCGCACGATCTCTCGCTCGATGTCCTGCCGTTCGCGGTTGAATTCGTCGAGGGTGCGCGCAATGTTCAGGCAGTTCTGCCAATCGTTGGAGAGTAAGAGGTCGATGGGGAGCGCCGCATCAGCCAAGCGGCCGCTCGCGTTGATGCGAGGGCCGAGACGGAACGAGATGTCAAAAGGGGAAACCACGTTGCCCAGTCGCATACCGCAGACCGAGAAAAGCGCATTCAACCCGGTGCGTTGTGTTTCCCGGAGGTGAGCGAGACCGCTTTTCGCAAGGATTCGGTTCTCGCCTGTGAGCGGCACGAGGTCGGCGAGGGTACCGAGTGCGGCGAGGTCGAGGTAATCCTTCAGGCGAATCTGGAGGGCCAGATCGTCACCCTCGCTCCGGAGGTCCTTCAGAAGCGCGTGGACGAATTTAAACACCAGACCGACGGTGCAGAGGTTGGCCCATGGTTCTGAGGGCGAATCGAATACATGCGGGTTGACGAGGATTGTATCCGCGGGAACCTTCTCTTTGGAGGTGTGGTGGTCGATGATCACGATATCGACGCCCTTCTGTCGCAGCCAGGCGACCTCCTCGAGGCTGTTCGTTCCGCAGTCGACGGCGATCACGAGTTGCGGCCGGGTGCTTTCCTGGAACGAGCGATCCAGCGCTCCCATCGAGAGCCCATATCCCTCTTCGAGGCGCTTCGGAACAACAAAGCGCGGCGTGACCCCGAAGATCTTCAGGATGTCCACGAGGAACGCAGTGCTCGTCACCCCGTCCACGTCGTAATCCCCGAATACAAGGATATCCTCCGCACGCGACATCGCCGCGCGGACGCGAGTGACGGCGCGGTCCATGTTCGTGATCCGGAATGGATCGTCGAGGCTCTGCAGGCGGGGATCGAGGAATGCGCGACCCTCTTCAGGGTCGGTGTATCCGAGGCGCCGCATCAGGATCGCCGCTTCCCGGCTGAGCCCGAGTTCGCTCTCCAGCACGGCCGTTCTATCCGGGTCGCACGGATTGGATTTCCACTGCAGGGCCGAGGTGATCACCCGGCCGCCGGCTTCGGAGTGGGTGTTTTCTTGGTGGAACTCTGGCTCGACCATTCGTAGGAGGGCAGCAGGTGCCGTTCCTCCACCTTGCGGCGATCTCCCTTGTGGTACCAGAAGAAGACCGGGCTGGCGATGAATATCGAGGAGAAGGTCCCGGTCAGAATACCGATGATAAAGACAAGGGAGAAATCGGTGATGATCCCGGCTCCGAAGATGAAGAGCGAGAAGGTGGCGAGCAGGGTCGTCGTACTGGTGAGAATGGTACGGGATAACGTCCTGTTGATCGCGAGATGGACCACCGACTTCAGGTCCATGCCTGGATTGAGGTCCAGCTCCTCCCGTATTCGGTCGAAGACTACAATCGTGTCGTTAATCGAGTACCCCACGACCATCAAAATCGCCGCGATCATCGGTGCGGAGAACTGGCCGGATCCGATCCCGAAGAATTCGCCGAGCGCGATAAACAGGCCGATGGTCATGAGAACGTCGTGAATCGTGGCGACAACCCCTCCAAAGCCATATCCCCATTCGAAGCGGATTGCGATGTAGAGGAGCATGGCCATCAAAGCGACGACAACCGACGCCACGGCGCTGCGCCGAACGGCGGCGCCAACCGCCGCCCCGATTCGAGTCTCTCCGGTCAGATCCAACCCGGCGTTTGGATAGGCTGCGTTCAGCAGATCATAGAATTCACTGCCTCGATCCGGCGGGGTCTGGATCTTGATCGTCTCGCGTTCGGCGCCGATGATGGATTGGTAGATGGCGTTGACTTCCCCAAAGTCGTTCGCTTCGGCCACTCCGGCGATTTCAAGGGGGGAGATGCGTTCGTCGTAAGCGACGGTAATCTCGTCGCCGCCCGTGAAATCAATGCCGAACGCGCGGTCAAAATGGAAGAAGAACGCGACGATTCCAATGGCAACGACGACCCACGATGCGGTAAAAGCCCTCCGAGCGTAATTGAGGAAGGGGATGTTGCGCTCTTTCCAGACCTGGCCGGTGAAGAGGTTGCGTATGATTCCGCGGCGGATGAACAGCTCGAGCATCCATCGGTTCACGATGAGCGAGCAGAACATGGTGCTTAGAATCCCGACAGCGAGTGTTACGCCGAATCCCTTGACCGGTCCGGTTCCGAGCCAGACCAGAATCAGTGCGGTGATCAGCGTGGTGACGTTCGCGTCGACGATTGTGGAGAACGCCTTGTTGTAGCCGGATTCGAGGGCGGTTGGAAGTGTTTTGCCGAGCTTCCGTTCCTCGCGTATTCGCTCGAAGATGAGAATATTGGCATCCACGGCCATACCGATTGTGAGCACCAGGGCTGCCACGCCCGGGAGGGTGATGGTAGCGCCGAAACTGCTCAGCGTGCCGACCACGATCGTCAGGTTGAGGATGACGGTAAACATCGCGACAAAGCCCCCGAGACGGTAGTAAATGAGCATGAAGACCACCACCAATGAGGCGCCCAGGAGCGCTGCGTTGATCGATGCAGAGCGCGCGTCGGCGGCGAGGGTCGGCCCAACCTCGCTCAATTGGACCGGTTCGAGACCGACCTGGAGCGGGTTGTTGAGAACGTTCGCGAGTTCCATGGCCTCGCGCTGGGAAAAGCGTCCGGTGATCTCGGCGCCGCCGCGGATCTCGCGCCGCACGGTGGGAGCGGAGTAAAGCTCACCGTCCAGGATAATGGCCAGCTGTCCGATGGTGCCGGTGCGTTCGTTCTCCTCCGCGATTTCGCGGGTGTGGCGGGCAAACTGTCGTTCTCCTTCGCGTGTAAAACTGAGAACAACCTTGTGACCGCCGAATTCCCCGGGCACGGCGCGGGCTTCCGTGATGATTTCCCCCGTCATCATGGGAACGCGGCGGACGAAAACGGGGGATTCAATGATATCGCCGGTCTCGGGATCCTCGAACTCCTGAACCATCCGCCGGTAGCCGATCGGGGTTTCCTCCGCAGTGCGCGGATCGGCGGTGCGGTGGAGCAGGCTGAATTCGAGCAGGGCGGGCGCGCCGATCACATCCACGATATCCGGATTGTCGCGGGTGGTGATCCCCGGCATCTGGACCTCGATCTGCGATTCGCCGCGCGAGCGGATGATCGGTTCGGCGACCCCGAGCCCATCGACGCGGCCGGCGATCACCTCGATTGCCTGTTCGAGCAATGCTTCACGCTCCCAGTCGTGGCCCGCAACCGCTTCCTCATCGAGCTGGAATGTGACGCTTACTCCCCCGCGCAGGTCGAGCCCAAGACGTACCTCCCCCTGGCTGCGCCGGAGCAACTCATCCATGAGAATCTCATTGCGGCGGTTGATATTGCGTTGGTCGCGCAAGTCAATGTGCGGGAAGTAGCGGGCAAGGTCGAGCCGCTCCTCTTCGGCCATCCGCCGCAGCGCCATGTAGACAGAGGGGTAATCGTCCGGGTTCTCTTCGACACGCTCGTGTGCGCGCTCGAGGATCTCCTCGAATTCATCGGCCTGCGCGGAAACCTCCGCCAGGACATACTCCTCGAATGGCGTGTCCTGCCACGGGATCAGGTTCAGGGCGGCCCACGCGACCACGGCGGCCGAGAGGACGGCTTTCCAGGCAATACTTCCGTTCATGAGGGTCCTAAATTATTCTAAGTAAATCACTTGGATCCAGCAGTCTCCGCGGCCCCGGAACGGGCCTGAACGAAGGTCTTGCCCAGCTCGACACGGGTGTTGTCGGCGATTTTGATGACAAAGCGATCATCCTTTACGTTGGTGATCACGCCGTAGAGGCCCCCGGTGGTGATGATTTCATCGCCGCTCTTGAGCTCCGAGATGAGTTTCTGATGCTGTTTTTGACGCTTGCGCTGCGGAGCGATGATCAGGAACCACATCCCGGCGAAGAGTAACCCGAGGATGATGAACTGGATGGTCGGATCGCCTCCCCCGGACGGAGCGTCCGCCTGCGCTAAGGAGATTGTGCTGGTCAGGATATTGAACATAAAGTCACAAGATTTGAGTGATGCAAAAGGGGAAAATCTGATGCAACGGGAGCAAAATGCAAGTCCTTTCCGGGGTTGCAAAATTTGCGAGGAGGTATATCAGGTATTGCATGGCAAAGGATTGGCTGGAAGGGATTGCTGAGGAGTACGATGTCGTCATCGTCGGCTCCGGGCTGGGCGGGTTGACCGCCGCGAATGTTCTAGCAAAACAGGGACATTCGGTGCTCCTTCTCGAGCATCACTACCAGTTCGGGGGCCTTGCGACGTGGTTTCGCCGCCCTGGCGGGCATATATTCGACATTTCGCTCCACGGCTTTCCCGTCGGCATGGTCAAGAGCTGCCGCAAGTATTGGACCCGGGAGATCGCGGATTCGATCATTCAACTGAAGGATATCCGCTTTATCAACCCGCAATTTGACGTTCAAACGACATTCGACCGGGAGGATTTCACCAGGATCCTGACGGAGCGATTCGGCGTGGAGCGGGAACGCGTCGACGCCTTCTTCGAGCGTCTTCGGGCGATGAATTTCTATGATGACAACCGCCAGACCACCGGGGAGCTGTTCGATGATTTCTTCCCGGGCCGGCCGGATGTGCACCGCCTCCTGCTGGAGCCGATTGCGTATGCGAACGGGTCGTCGTTGGACGATCCGGCGATAACCTACGGGATCGTCTTTTCAAATTTCATGAGCAAGGGCGTCTTCACCTTTCAAGGGGGCACGGACGTTTTGATTCGCAAGATGCAGCGGGAACTGCAGCGGAACGGCGTCGACCTGCGAAAGTGCGCCCTCGTGGAGAAGATCCATACCGAGTGGGAGGGTTCAGGACGTCGCGTCACCGGTGTCACCGCCCAGTCGCTGAACTCGGGGGAGCGTCCACCCCCGCGGCGGATCCGGTGCCGCGCGGTCCTCTCCAATGCCAACGTCCTGAACACGATCCGCCACCTGGTGGGCGAGGAAGCATTCTCCCCGGAGTTTCGTGCAGCGGCACGAACGGTGCGCGTCAACAGTTCCTCGTGTCAGGTCTACATGGGCATCCGCAAGGGCGAGAGCATCCCGAATGTCGGTGACCTCATCTTCACCTCGGAGGCGGAACACCTGAGCATGGAGGAGTTGACGAGCCGTCACACCACCTCGCGCACCTTCTCGTTTTACTATCCGGAGACCCGGCCCCATCTCGATCCACCTCGGTACGCCGTCGTCGCTTCACTCAACAGCCGGTGGAGTGAGTGGGAAAAGCTTGATGAGGCCACTTACCTGGCCGAGAAACAGCGGCTCTGCGGGGAGGCCGTCAGCTGTCTCGAAGGATTGATCCCGGGCGTCCGCGACAAGATCGACCACCTGGAGGCGGCGACGCCGCGGACGGTACAGCATTTCACCCGGCATATCGGCGGCACCAGTTTCGGGACGAAGTTCGAAGGACTGAGAGTCTCGATGGATCTGCCGGACCAGGTGCGGGGACTCTTTCACGCCGGAAGCGTCGGCATTATCATGAGCGGATGGCTCGGGACCATCAATTACGGGGTCATCGTAGCGAACAAAGTAGACAAGCTGCTGCACGCCGAATCCGTGACGGTGTGAGAGCGGGGGAAAAAGGGAACGGGTTACAGGGTCGCCAGTTGCTGATCGCCGCGCAGCCCCGCTACTCCAACCGTCCCTCGTGAAGGAGCGCCGTGCGACTCGTCTGTGCCGCGTAGACCGGGCTGTGGGTTACGAGAACCAGGGCGGCGGATTCGCCTCTGCAAACGTCCAGAAGCAGCGACATGATCGCAGCGGAGGTGCGTTCGTCGAGGTTGCCGGTCGGCTCGTCG
>SL_3KL_010_SEDDRAFT_10003275_pt1 | contig 14724 bp, 9 predicted proteins | sample SodLakKL_010_SED_2_FD_10381 | JGI IMG/M metagenome (IMG submission 10381)
CGTTAAGCGATGAATAGTGTGTTTTACCAATTGTTTCATCGGCAGATGTTACAAATGTTTGTCCCATACCGGTTGTTAATTCCAACACACGGTGTGATCGTTCGCGATCGAGCTCACCAAAAAGATCGTCGAGTAAAATTAATGGTTGTTCGTCCCGTTTTTCCAGCAAATATTGTGATTCCGATATTTTCAAGGCCACGAGAAACGATTTCTGTTGACCCTGTGAAGCATACTTTCTGACCTCCAGATCATTTATCAACAACACTAATTCGTCACGATGCGGCCCGAATACCGTCGTTCCGTACCGGCTTTCGGTTTCAAAGGTTGTCCGAAACGCTTCGTATGCTTTTTCATAGTGATCATCGGAACTCATATCATCGCTCAACGGTACTGAAGAGTCATACTGTAATGCCGGTACTTCAGAACCGGTGACGATATTGTCATAATTCTTTTTAATATACAATTCAATTTCTTTTATAAAACTATCCCGGTATACGGTAATACCGATCGCATATTCTAAAAATGTTTTATTCCACGGTTCAAGTAAATCCCGGATTCGTACACCGCGGTTTCTCGCATCACCGAGAACAGCATTGCGTTGACGTAACAATCGCCGGTATTCTGTCAGCATCTCAAAATAATTTGAATGCGCCTGCGAAAGAACCATATCCATAAACCGCCGCCGCTCAGCCGGTCCGCCGTTGGTGATACTATGTTGTTCCGGATATAGTATAACTACCGGAAACTTCCCGACTAATGAAGAAACCCTGTCTTCATCCTTATTATTTATCCGTATTTCTTTTTTTTTCGTTTCGTCTGTATAACGAATACCGACGTTGTATGCAACGCCGCTGTCTGATTTAAAAGAACCATGAAGAATAAACCCTGCATCTCCACGCCGTACAAGATGACTATCGGGGACCGAAAAAAAACTTTTCCCTATCGATAAATAGGTGATTGCTTCTAAAATATTCGTTTTACCCTGACCGTTTTTACCAACAAATAAATTAATTGTCGGTGAACATGTTATATTCGTATTATTGTGGTTCCGAAAACCCGATAAACTCAACGTCTCTAACTTCATATACCGATCAATTATTTAAACGCAAAGGCATTGTAAGCATAAGTAAGGATTCATTATCTGATTGCTCTTCCGGCTCGATAATCCCCGCCTTTGTCGGGCTGCTGAATCTGAAACGTACATTATCATTATCAATATGGGATAAAACGTCATTCACATACGTTGCATTAAATCCTATATCGAGGTCCTCACTGGTATACGAGCACGGTATATTTTCCTTTGCCTGGCTTCCCTGATCTATGTCCTCGGCCGAAACAGTCAAATTGTTTTCACGCAACGTAAATCGAATCTGGTGTGTTGTTGTATTTGCATATAATGAAACCCGCCGCAATGCTTGCTGCAATTGCTCACGCGAGATTACCATGTTAAAATTATTATCCTGCGGAATAACACTTTCGTAATTCGGATAGGTTTCGTCTATAATACGTGATGCAAGAACTGAAGAACCCGATGTAAACCTTATATACGATTCATTCATTGCTATAGCAATATCACCGTCTTCGGTAAGTTTAAGCAGAGCGGCAAGCGCTTTTGCAGGTATTATTACATCAGTTTCGACCGGCGATGATAGTGATTGTTTTTCGTATTTAACGAGCCGATGACCATCGGTCGAAACGGCTGTCAGTGTATCGCCCTTAAATCTAAAAAGCACACCCATGAGCGACGGCCGTAATTCATCCTTGCTGACAGCAAACATTGTTTTATGAATTGCGTTTTTTAATATACCGCTATCAATGTTCATTGTTTTACTTTCAGATATTTCCGGATATTTCGGAAATTCCTCACCCGGTACGCCGGTAATATTATATTCACCGGTTTCAGTTATCATCGTTATCTTGTTCGATTCCGGATCTGCATGAAATACCAGCGATGTGTCAGGAAGTGCTCGCATTGTATCGGCAAGCCGTTTTGCCGGAACTGTAATGGAACCATTTTCCGATCCGCTTACCTCCAGCGTAACAGAGGAATACAATTCCAGGTCTGTCGCTGAAAGTGTAAGATTTTTTCCTTCTAATTCAAACAGAATGTTTTCAAGTATAGGCATCGACGATTTTGCGGGAACGACGCCAATAATCTTAGTAAGCGCTTTCTGTAATTCACTGCTTAAAACGGTAAATTTCATTATATGCTTTGCCTCCGGAACGTGTTAGTTATTGTTGCCGTATACCTAAATTTTGCAATCTATTAATATACGAAATTTTTGATAATTTAACAACTCACCAATGTGTTTATAAGTCCTTTATTTTCAATTATATAGCATACAAAAAATCACTTTTTCAACGAACATTTACAGGTATTATATTTTTAAATAAAATATTCCAATTTTCAACGAAATAATAAAGTATTTTTTATAATACTGATATGGTATATTTTAAATGATAATATATAATAATAATATGTATACATTTATTTAATAGACTATTTATTATATAGAATGTTGATATGTTGGTAATGTTTAAAATTTTACTTACCGTTTTTATTATTCAGATAATTGCATAGTCTATGTGTGGAAAAGGTGTTTATCTGCAGTGTATATATTTTTGTAATTGTTGATATAATGAAAAGTAAAAATTCATTTATTCAGTTGTATTAAGTTTTGCACATCCAATACCCACACTATAAACGGTACTATCCACAAATAATTCACATACAAATAAATATGTATGTAATGGGTATATAAAAATTATACGGAGATGTTGAAGTTGTGGTCTGTGACGTTGTGGTTACCGACCGGATGACATTTCTATTTTTCGTTTAATCTGAACAACGGTGTCCCTGAATCGTTGATTAACCTTGAGTTGTTCCTCAACAGACTGACAGGAATGAATAACCGTACTATGATCGCGACCACCAAAATGTAATCCGATAGTTTTAAGAGATGAGTTTGTCATTTCTTTTACAAGATACATCGCGATCTGGCGGGCATTTACAACTTCTTGTTTTCGTGTTTTTGCCCGAATGAGGTCGTCGGGAATGTTGAAATATTCACATACAATGCGTTGTATTTCTTCAATGCTTATTGGTGACTTTATATCACTGACAACAACTTGAAGCACATCACGGGCCAAATCTATGTTTATATCTTTGCTTTCAAGAGATGCTTTTGCAAGGAGGCTTATCAGACATCCCTCAAGTTCGCGAATGTTTGAGGTAACGTTAACTGCTATAAAGTCTATAACTTCCTGAGGTATCTCGATGCCGTCATCAGCACTTTTCTTGCGGAGAATTGCAATTCGTGTCTCAAGGTCGGGTGCCTGAATATCGGCCGTTAAACCCCACTGAAATCGCGAAATCAGCCGTTCGTCAAGACCGCGTAATTCTTTTGGCGGCCTGTCTATCGAAAGGACGATTTGTTTACCGAGTTGATGAAGGGTGTTAAATGTATGGAAGAAATTATCCTGAGTTTTTTCCTTCCCGCCAAAGAATTGAATATCATCAACGATCAGCAAATCAACGCTCCTGTAGTATGCGCTGAAGTCACTTACACGGTCACTCTGAATGGCATCAACAAATTCGATGGTAAACTTTTCACTACTTACATAGCATACGCGTATATCTTTGTGAAGTTCGAGTGCCTGGTTACCAAGCGCTTGAATTAAATGTGTTTTGCCAAGGCCAACCCCGCCATAGACGACAAGCGGATTAAATGAAGTTCCACCCGGATTGTTCGCAACCGCAAGTCCGGCAGCTCGTGCAAACTGGTTACTATCACCCTTAATGAAATTATCGAACGTATATCGTGGGTTCAACATTGTAGAAATATTTGGGGACGGTTTTTTCTGGAATTCTGCTACATATACTTTTGCCCGGTTTTGATCCGGTGTAGCATCAGAACCATGTTGTGATAGAGAGTTGTTCAAACCATTGTCTGCGCCTATATCATCGAGTACCAAATTCTGATCATTGTAGACATCCTCCTCACGAACAGAATACACCAGACGGATATGACTACCAAGTAACTGATACAGCGTATCGTGTATCAGCTGGTAGTAGTGTTCTTCAAGCCATTCATAGAAGAATTGACTTGGTACCTCTATGGAAAGCTCATCTCCTTCGAGCTTCAACGGCTTGATCGGTTCAAACCAGGTTTTAAAACTTTGTGTATTTATTGTTTCCTTGACCGTTACCAGACACTTCTTCCAGATCGCCTCAGCAGTTTTTTCGTTATTATGAATACCAGTAGAGTTTTCGACAAACGGTTGTGCCATAATCAATTAGGGATATTACTTAAATACGCGCATCAAAGTTATCCACACTTTCAAAAAGTTATCCACACCGGTGGTAACGTTTTACACGATCTTTTTATGAATATTATCAGAATATTAAAAGAAAATTACGACAATATTAATGTATAAACAATTGTTTTTACTGAACATTTCAATAAATATTCTGTATGGTCCGGAAGTTTAACGATGCGGATTGGAGGTTGCGGGGAAGATGTTGTAAATCTTCAGGTTATCGCTGCCTCATTATCCACATCTTATTAACAGGGATGAGCCCTGAGTTTTATACTGTATGATACTAAGAGGAAAATAGTTAAGCAATAGCAAAAGGGGTGATTTTTGAAAAATAATATATTGATTTTTCCGTCTGAAATATATATATTGAATGTTCTGTAATTTCCCAAAAAAGATTGAAAAGGTGCGGTCTATGAAACGAACATTTCAGCCCAGTCTACGCAAAAGAAAAAATAAACATGGGTTTCGTGCGCGGATGAAAAGTGCAAGCGGGCGGAAAGTGCTTGCACGAAGGCGTGCAAAGGGGCGGAAACGGCTGTCTGTGAGTGATAATTAACACCTAATCACGTTGTCAATCACTCACAAACAACTATCCATCCGCGTGTGGTACAGAGAAGCTTATCAGGAAGCGACCAACCGGTCAGGTACAGTTTCAATAAAAATGAAATCCTCCGGGGCGAAAAACAATATCAACGTATAATTTATTCCGGTAAGGTAATAAGCATTGGAATGATTCAGTGCTATTTTATACTTGATAAAAATCTTGATACCAGCTCACGTCCGGTAATGAGGGTTGGATTCTCGGTTCCACGGCGCAGAGTAAGGAAAGCAGTAGACCGTAACCGTTTAAAACGCCTTTTGCGGGAATCATTCAGAATTCACAAACCTATGCTTGTGGAACAATTACATAAAAATCAGGTTCATCTGGATGTGCTAATTATGTACAGGGGAAGGTCATCCAGGAAACCACGCCATACCAAGCTGGCAGAGGTGCTGCCTGATATGATAAGACTTGTTGAACTATTGAGCGGTCGGATTAAAGCGGGGTCTGAAAAATGAAATATATACTTATATATCTAATAAAAATTTATCAACTCGTAATCTCACCAATTCTCCCGAGCTCGTGTAGATTTTATCCGACCTGTTCAGAATATTCAAAACAAGCATATGAATCACACGGTGTTGTACGGGGGACCTGGATGACAATAACCCGGTTATTACGATGCCATCCGTTTCATCCCGGGGGATATGACCCGGTTACCCCCGATGATGAAAACGAAGAAATGGTTACATCAATCAAAAATGAACCATTACATAAATAATAAGCATTTGAGAATCTTGGAGGTTTAATGGGTCGACAAGAAACTATCGGCTTTGTACTTATCGGTTTAGTCCTGATTATTTGGATGTGGATGCATACACCTCCGCCACCGGAGGAGATGCCGCCCGATCCTGATGATCCGACAGAGGTTGAGCGCCCCGAACCCCGCCCTGAAGATCCAGTTGACCCGGAGGTAACGGAAATACCTGAAGATCCACGGCCCGAACGGGATTTAGGCCGCTGGTTCTCACATTTGGTGGAAGGTGAAGAAAAAGTTGTAACGGTTAGAACCGACCTCTTTACGGCTAATTTGACAAGTTATGGAGGGATACTTAAACAATTCGAGCTTACCGAATATGTAACCTGGGACGGCAGACCGGTACAGTTAATAGATGAGGAAGCCCGGGGAGACCTTTCCATATTGTTTACATCTACTGATGGCAGAGTAATAGAAACCCGGGAGCTCTTTTTTGAAGCAGATTTCGACGATCAGGATGTGTTAACACCAACCGACGATGATCCGGTAACACTGACATTTGCTTTACCGATTGAAGATGAACGAGAGCTGAGAAAAATTTATACCTTCCATAATAACCGGTATGATTTTGATGTACGCTACGAATTAATTGAGATGCACGACATCGTAGCCAACTTCGAATATGAGATCGTGTGGGATCATGGTATACTCTTAACCGAACGCGATGTCTCAAACGAAGCGGAATTTGCCGCTGCCTATGCATATATGGGGGGTGAACTCGAAAAACTTGAAGCAAGAAATTTTGACCAGGATTATTCGGCAACCTTTAGCGGCAGGACAGATTGGGTTGGAATGCGGAATAAATATTTTGCGCTCTCTATGATTCCAAACACTGATGTACAGCCGGCAGATGGGGCCTATCTTTCCGGTCGAAGAGTCAGACTTGTCGGCGACGATCCGAAGGAAAACTATGGGGTTGCATTGCGTATGCCGTTCCGGGCACGAAATATTGAAACATCCGAAATTACCGTGTTCCTCGGACCGATGGAATATAATCTGCTCCGGAGTTATGATGTGGGACTGGATAGAATGCTGTCGCTCGGTTTCTGGCTTATACGACCAATATCCGAATATTTGATTCTTCCGCTGTTAAAGTTTTTAAATAGTTTTATTGCGAATTTCGGGATAGTCATTATCGTCTTTTCAATACTCATAAAAATCGTGTTGCATCCGTTAACTAAAAAACAGATGCGATCGATGAGCAGGATGCAAAAACTTCAACCGATGATGACGGAGTTGCGGGAAAAGTATAAAGATGATCCCCAGAAGATGAATCGTGAAGTTATGCGGCTCTACCAGGATTACGGTGTAAATCCGGCAAGCGGCTGTTTACCTATGCTGCCACAGTTGCCTATTCTAATTGCCCTCTTCACGGTCTTCCGGTCGACGATAGAGGTAAGGCAGGAGCCGTTTGCCTTCTGGATTACCGACCTGTCGGTACCGGATCGGATTATTGACCTCCCGTTCAGCATCCCCATATTGGGAGCCGATTATCTAAGCGGATTAGCGCTTTTAATGGGTATAACCCTGTTTATCCAGCAGAAGATGATGATGAAAGATCCGAGACAACAGGCGCTCGTGTATATTCTTCCGGTCGTGTTAACGTTCTTGTTCACTATTTTCCCGGCAGGGTTGAATCTGTATTATTTCATGTTCAACCTGCTCACCGTGGGACAACAATACATTGTAAACAAGAAACACGGAGACGAACCGCTGCGAAAGGTTGATCCCAAGAAGAAAAAATCGGGCGGGTTCTTCGGTGCAATGGAAAAACAAATGAAGATGGCTGAAGCGAAGAAAAAGATGAAGAAGTAAAATCTGCGAATATGTAAAAAGGGTCTCCATTTAGTGGAGACCCTTTTTTATTTTATGGATAATAAATTTCCGAACCGGGACCGATGGGTAAGCCGCCTGCGATCCAAATGATTACCATAATAGACCACACCAGGAAGAAACCAATCGAGTACGGTAACATTGTCGCGATGATCGTTCCGATTCCGTAGTTCTTATCATACTTTTGTGCAAATGCGACAATCAATGCGAAGTATGACATCATAGGTGTTATTATATTGGTGGTTGAATCCCCGATACGGTAGGCAAGCTGGGTAAGCTCGGGTGAAAAACCCACGAGCATGAACATCGGAACGAATACCGGTGCCATAATTGCCCATTTCGCAGATGCACTTCCCATTACGAGATTAATGATACCGGATACCACCATAAACGCAAAGAGCAATGGATAACCGGTAAGACCGATAGCTTCCAGCCCCTCGGCTCCTTTAATTGCAAAAATCAACCCGAGGTTGGTCCAGCCAAAATAGGCCACAAATTGAGCCGCGAAAAATACAAGCACAATATATACCCCGAGTGTGCTTATTGTTTTACCCATCGAGTTGATGACATCACTGTCATTTTTAAATTTACCGGTAACAAATCCGTAGGTGAGTCCGGGAACAAGGAAGGCAATAAATATGAATGCAACAATACCTTCGAGAAACGGTGAATCGAGAATAGTACCGGTTTCGGGATCGCGGAGTATTCCGTCTTCAGGGACCAGTGCCCATAATACAAAAAGTGTAAGAACAAGGAACGCTCCACCGGCAGCCCATAACCCTTTTTTCTCGATTGGTTTCAGGTATCCCATTTCATCGTCTTCATCTTCTTTTGCGGGATTCGTATCCGGTGTACCGGTATATTTACCAAGACGGGGTTCTACGATCTTCTCCGTTATCCACGTTCCGGCGGCGGTAATGACAAACACCGATGCGATCATAAAGTACCAATTTGCCGCGGGGTTTACCGTATACGTGGGATCGATAATACGTGCTGTTTCCTGTGACAGCCCGGCGAGTAGCGGATCAATTGTCCCGAGCACAAAGTTCGCACTGTATCCGCCTGATACACCGGCAAATGCGGCTGCGAGTCCTGCCATCGGATGCCGGCCGAATGCAAGAAATATGATAGCGCCGAGCGGTACAATCACAACATATCCGACCTCCGAGGCTGCGTTGGACATTACACCGGCAAATACCGTAACAATTGTAATGAGCCGGGATGGTGCTGCATGGACGATACCCCGGAGAGCCGCGCCCATAAATCCCGACCCCTCTGCAACACCAACACCGAGCATTGCCACAAGGACGACACCGAGCGGGAGAAATGAGGTGAAGTTGACGACCATTTTCTCAACGATCATCCGTACTCCCTCACCGGTAAGCAAACTGATGGGCCGGATTTCTTCACCCGTTGTGGGGTGTTCGACCGCCAAATCCATTGTGGCAAATACACCCGACAGCAAAAGTACAAGTAAAGCAAACATTGCAAACAATGTAGCCGGATGCGGCAGCTTATTACCCACATATTCTATACCATCAAGAAACCTGAGGAATAAACTTTTCTTTTCAGTGTTATCTTTTTTGTTGTTTTTTGACATATTTATTCATTATTTGTTGGTTAATAAACTATTTTGCGTGTTAGCACGGTAGTGTCTCCGCGTCAGTAAGTGCGTAAAATTTTCAATATATAAGAACCGGCGTTCAAAATCAAATTACATCGATGCAACCGAGAAAGTATCCACCCAAATATAATCCAAAAACGGTACTAAGCCACGAGCTAACTGAACCGACAATGACGAATCATGATTGGATTGAGTTTACAGAGGGTATCAATTTGTTCAATAGGGGAAAATTCTGGCATGCACACGAAGCGTGGGAGGAAGTATGGAAACGCACATGGGAGCCGAACCGTTTGTTTTTTCAGGGGTTAATACATATGACCGCGGCATACCATCAGTTATACAATCATAAATATCATGGAGTGATCATACACTCAGAAAGGGCGATCGGTAAGTTGGAGTTATTTCAACCAAGGTTTTTAAAGGTAGATGTAACTTATTTGCTCAATTGCATAAAAATCACCAAAGAGATCAGTCTCACACTTGGTCAAGACCAAATGCATCAATTTGACACAACGTTAATTCCCGTTATTCGGTATCGTTAGGTGAGCCTCAACCCATCAATGGTCGTACATTGGCCGGTGTATATTTTCGAAGTGGTGTTGGTACTCTTCTTTTGAAATGTCATTCTGCCAGGTACCCATCAACATTGCCAATCCGGTAATTGCGACAAACACACCGACGATCAACGAGGCAAACACGATGTTCGGTACGCGGGTGTTGGTGACGGTCGTTTTCATTTCCAGACAATTTTTAACCGGGCACGCCTGCACGCAGCTCATACATGCCATACATTCATCACTATGGACTTTGTTGACTTTATGAACCTTAACGTTCGACGGACAGGCTTCCGTGCACAACTCGCAATCAATGCACGTTGATTTGTTGCGGGTGATCTTTACGGGACTGAGCCAACTCAACGAGCCGAGCAGAGCACCGTACGGACATAGGTAACGGCACCAGAAATTCTTTATTACAACCGATCCGATAACAAGTATTAATAATACTGTTAACGCAAAGTTAGAAATATCAGCAAAGAACAGATACATTTTGATATCAGATACACGGTTATACGGGCTGTAGAGAAATGCTTCGAGTACCTGAGCACTCATGCCGAAGATTGCCCAGAGGAAGTAAAACAAGATAAGATATTTCAATGATCGAAGCGGATAATCAAGCCACCGGGGTACGTTGATGTTCCTGCCGAAAAGTTTCTCACCAAACATCCAGAGTGATTCACTCAATGTTCCGACAGGGCACATCCAGCTGCAAAACGCTTTCTTGAATAGCAAACCTATCCCGACAATAGCGATGAATATGAAAACACCCGCGGGATGAATGGTGTTAACGGTACCTGTATATAACCAGTGCAATAATCCCATCAGCGATGCAATGGGTAGAAATCCATCTACACCGGGCGGCCGTTCGACAAACGACGTTTCACCGCCTGACATTCCCCATTTCACAAAGAGATGAAATTCATAACCGATCCAGATACATAAAAGAACGAAGGCAAGCTGAACGGTGGAGCGGAGGAACTGGGGATCCTCCTTTAATCGCCACACAAACCGTTTGATAAGGTTCGGTTCTGAGGAAAAATTGATTTTACCTTTGCGCAGTTCCGGGGGGATTTTTTTTACCCGGGGAACTGGTTTGTCGGGATCTATGTGTATCCGGTTGTCTTTTATATCAATAACATCAGGTAAGGAGTCGGTAAACTGATTGGTATCCATAATCTAAACTGCATAGTTTTCACGGTATTTATATCAGTATTAATTTAAGACCATATAGTCTTAAATTAAGAAATATTTTCCTTTTAGTCAATAGATTATTTGCTTGAACTTAAGCAATACCTTTTTATATTGATGCATTACACTTTCTTTGCTATGACAACACAAAACAGAAAGGATTAGTAATTATGATCAACACAACCATTTTCCCCGCCAAATATATTCAAGGATATAATGCAATTGACCGGTTAGGAGATGAGATGAAACGATTGGGCAGCAACGGCTATATGGTTTGCGATCCATTCGTGCACGAGAATCTTCTCGACGGGTTTCGGAAAAATGTTGAAAGTGCAGTCAAAGCAAAATTTGAAAAGTTCGAAGGTGAATGCTCGGATGAGGAAGTCGAGCGGCTGGTAAAGATTGCACAAAAGGAAAAATGTGATCTTGTCGTCGGTATAGGAGGCGGTAAAACTCTGGATACGGCCAAGGCGGTTGCTTATGAGATGAAGGTGCCGGTTATTATAGTACCAACGATCGCTTCGACCGACGCACCGTGCAGTGCGCTTTCGGTAATATATACACCGAAGGGTGAGTTCAAGCGGTATCTAATACTCCCTTCGAATCCGAATGTCGTGCTTGTCGATACCGGTATCATCGTTCAGGCGCCGTCGCGCTTTCTGGTTGCGGGTATGGGCGATGCGCTGGCGACGTGGTTCGAAGCTGATTCTGCAATGACAAATTACGCAGCGAACATGACGGGAGATACCGGTTCGATGACTGCGTACTCGCTCTCACGTCTGTGTTACGATACATTACTCGAGTTCGGAGTACTTGCGAAGTCTTCCTGCGAAGCCCGGTCGGTTACACCGGCATTTGAAAAAATTGTCGAGGCAAACACGCTGCTGAGCGGATTGGGATTTGAGAGCGGCGGACTTGGAGCGGCGCACTCTATTCATAACGGCTTGACCGTTCTCGAACAGGTTCACGATTATTATCACGGAGAGAAGGTGGCATTCGGTGTGATAGCATCGCTCTTTTTGACCGACAAGCCCGAATATGTTATTAATGACGTTTATGAATTTTGTGAATCGGTAGGATTGCCGACGACATTGGCTGAAATAGGTTTAGAAGACGTCAGCGATGAAGATCTTATGAAAGTAGCCGAAGCAACATGCGCAGAGGGAGAAACAATTCACAATGAACCGATTCCGGTCACTCCCGATTCCGTGAAGTTTGCTCTGAAAACTGCGGATGAGGAGGGGAGGAGGAGGAGAGCGGGGGGATGAGCGGGTAAAGTTTATAGTCTCGAATTGATAGGTGGGGTTAGAGAGCGGAAATGAATGTCGATATCAATGAGGGGGGTATGCGTATACATGATTTCGTGCATCGACATACTGTTGAAAAATATGTGTGTAAATCATTTCCGCTCTTTCTTCAACTTCTTTAGAGCTGTAATTATCTGAGGGTAATCCGGTATTCTCATTCCAGAGAAAATCATGGATAAATGATCTGACTGCAGCGCGGGTAGATTCTTTTTCTCTCCAGTTATGCACTTTCAACTGTTCGGATTTGAGACGGTCGAGAAGTTCTTTCGCAACCAATTTCAATTTTTCACGTTCTCTCTTTTTTAGATTTGGTTTTTCAAGAAGATCTGCCAGGGCGAGAGTTTCTTCGTCCAGGCCTTCACGGATAGCTCTCTTGTCTTCTTTGTTTAATTGATCAACAAATTTCAACAATGCAGCAAACGTTTCTTCGATTGTAAGACGATCTTTTTCGTGATTATAATCTTTTATTATATCTTTATATCTGTTGTACAGATCAATTCGTAACGGATTTCTTTTAATCATCGCTTGAAGACGCTTTTCAACTTCTTCTTTTAAGCAATACGTTAACGTGTTCTTTCCTGGAGTTTTCTTAAATTCCTCCTTTAATCTTTCGAAATCTATTTTGCTGATGTCATAAACCCGATCCGAATTATCCTCAGCTACCTGTGGCACAATTGCTTCATCAACTATCGATTGTAAGTCTTTAATAATTTCAGTAATGTCAGATTTATCTCTGTCTTCCTGTAGTTTCTTATAAATGATTTCAATTGCACCGTACTCGTCTTTGTAATCATTCAACTCTTTAATGGTAAGACATGCTTTTACTTTCTTGAATACCTCTCTGGCTAATATCTCGAACCGTTTCCTTGTTTCTTCGCTCTGATTGATAACTTCTTTTGCCGTATTTACTGCTTTTATTCTTTTAAATCCTTTATTTTTGATAATATCATTTAATTTAAACCCTCTCTCCCTTAAAAATTTTCTCGTCTCCTTAATTGCCTCTTTCAATTCTGCCAACAACTGTTCTTCTGGTTTTACAGGACCTATATCTTCACCGTCAGTTTCATCCGTTGATTGGGTCGCATATGTTGCAAGTGCTTCTCTGAGGTTTTTTAATATACCGCAGTAATCCACCACCAGCCCATTGTTTTTCCCCTCGTAGACGCGGTTTGCTCTTGCGATTGCCTGCATCAGCGTATGGGCTTTGAGGGGTTTGTCGAGATATAATGTGGAAAGGGAAGGAACATCAAAACCGGTCATCCACATTGCACATACGATTGCAACCCGGAAGTGATGATCGGGTTTTTTAAATGCAAGATCGATGTCGATACGTTTACCGTCGCCGGTTTCATATCCGTTTTTAATCTTTTGACGGTGCGGTATAATGTCAAGGTCCCATTTACGAAACAGATCGACTTCACCCTGTTCTTCACTTATAACAACGGCAATTTCGGTTTCTTTCAACCATTGAATTTGCCGCTTAAAAAATATTTCTTCCTGTTCATCAACTGTTCTTTTTAGTTTGGATTCGAGTTCGCGTATGCGATCGTTCCAGTAACGCTCTATCAAATTATACAATCGTAAGGTTGTAATCTTATCGATGCACACGATCATCGCTTTTCCGGTTTCCCATCGCTGCGTATAATGCGACACAAAATCCTGTGCGATTGCGTCGAGCCGTTTTTCTGCGGTGAAAACGTGGTAATCCCTGCCAAGATCGCGTTCAAGGGCTGCCTGTTGATCCGTATCGAGTTGATCATATTCCTCGAGTTTCTCAGCAACACGTTCATTGATATTATCCATCGTAATCCGGAGTTTTTCACCCCGGTTATCGTAATAGAGCGGCACCGTGGCGTTATCGTCGACTGACCGCTGAAAATCATAGGTGGATACATAGTCTCCGAATATTTGTCGCGTTATCTGATCGTTCTTGAATAGCGGCGTACCGGTAAACCCGATATAACTGGCGTTGGGTAAAGCGTTTCTCATATTGAGTGCAAGCTTACCGTACTGGGTTCTGTGAGCTTCATCGGAAATTACAATAAGATCGTCTCTTTTAGTGTATGGATTTTCCGGATCGACAACTTTATTAAACTTGTGAATCATCGAAAAAAGATACGGTAAATCAGCTTTCGCGAGTTCTGCAAGCTCATCGCCCGATTTAGTTGCACGGCACTTTCGTTTATCATTATCCACAATACCGCACCCGGCAAATGTTTTGTAAATCTGATTGTCGAGGTCTTCACGATCAGTAAGAATGAGGAACATAAAGTTTCCCTGTAGTTTTCGATGAACTTTTTCGGAGAAGAATACCATCGAATAGGATTTACCCGCTCCCTGCGTATGCCAGAAGACGCCTAATTTACCATTTCTTTCTTTTCGTTCCTTGACAGACTGGATTGCCCTGTTCACTCCGAGAAATTGGTGGTTGCGGGCGAGGATTTTCACGAGTGTTCCCGAGCTGTCGTCGAATATAATGAAGTTCTCGAAGATGTCAATGAAATTTTGCTTTGTACACATTCCCTTCAGCAGCGTCT
>SL_3KL_010_SEDDRAFT_10003276_pt1 | contig 14722 bp, 12 predicted proteins | sample SodLakKL_010_SED_2_FD_10381 | JGI IMG/M metagenome (IMG submission 10381)
TTTTTTTATTAACAGAAAAAAAGCAAGCGCTAACTGCCATGTTTTTATACCTTTACTTAAACTTTTATTTAATTAAGCCTTTGTGGACCATTTTTTCGATCAGGCAATTAACTGCACCGAGTAAGAGCTTGGTATTTTTGGATCGTTTGCGCTATGAAGTTTACTCTTTTTTTTCAGATGGGTTAAAATTTGTATTCTTGTTCCATTGGTTTATCATAGTATTCATTTTTTGAACTACTATGCCTTTTAAATTTTTTTTCAAGCATTTAGGCCTGAATCATACTATGTTTTTACTTTCGACATCCTTCTGAACAGCTCATTATCACACATCAATTGGTCATAGTTGCCGGAGGCCACTATCCTGCCCCGATCGAGCAGATAAATACGGTCACACTTTTTAACAGTCGTCAACCGGTGAGCAATTATAATCAGGGTTTTCAGCTTGGCCGCATTTTCCATGGCGCTTAAAACTGCTTCTTCTGTTACCCCGTCAAGAGCGCTCGTAGCTTCATCAAAAACAAGTACCTCCGGATCCATATAAAGGGCCCGGGCGATTCCTATACGCTGACGCTGGCCCCCGGAAAGACGAATACCGCGTTCACCAACCAGCGTCTCATAACCATATGGCAGTTCATCTTCAATAAATTCATCGATATTGGCAATTCGGGCAGCCTTCACGAGAGCATCCCGATCTATCTTATTATCGGGCAGACCGAAAGCAATATTAGAGGCAACAGTGTCATCACTTAAATAGATATGCTGAGGCACATAACCAATATCACGCTGCCACTTGATGATATTAGCCTGACCAATTTCCACACCGTCAACCAGAATCCTTCCCCGCTGGGGCGGTAAAAGGCCGAGAATGATATCAACTATGGTGGTTTTACCAGCTCCCGTCGGGCCGATAAAAGCTACCGATGAGTTGTATTCAATGTTTAAGGATATATTATCAATGGCTACTACGCTGCTATGGGGATAGTAATAAGTAACCCTGTCCAGGGTAATTTCACTAGTAAAAGGCAAAGCTGACGGCAGTTTCTCCGTGGAAAAAGTATCAGACAGGGCGGTTTTGTCAACACGGGTAAAATCATCATGAATCCGATCAAGCACAGCCAAATTAAATTGCATCTTGGTAGAAGAAGTAAATATCTCCTGCAGGGCAGGCATCAGGCGGTAGCCGGCAAAAGCAAATAGGCTGACCATGGGAATAACCTGGCGGGCGTCTTCACGGGTTAAAAGCATAGCCAGGACAAAAATGATAATCCCGCCAAAAGCTATCGCTTCAAGTGCAAAACGGGGCACCTGACCGATTACAGCATTCCATGACCTCAGGCGGGCCTGTTTTAAAGATTCCCTGGAATAGCGACCTAAAAAATGAGGTTCGCGGTTCATAACCTTAACTTCTTTAATGCCGCCAAAAGCTTCGTTAACTGATTTATAGCGCATTTTATTAGCAAGCATTCTTTCATTACCCATAAATTTTAAATTACTGTTTACCTTCCAGAATATAACTGCATATGAACCTCCCAGGACAAATAAAGCGATAAAAGATATTAAAATGTCCACCCAGAAAAGCATAGCCAGGATAAATATGACGGTCAGACTCTTAGTAATAATAGTCAGGACGGGGATAATAAAGTCGCTGGTTAAATGATTAACCTCTTGCAATACATTCTTACTTAAATCAGCACTGTTCTGGTTCAAGAAGAAAGCATAGGGCATGGAGAGATACTTCTTGAGCAGGCGACATGATAAACGATGGTTGTTCATCCAGGCGAAACGCAGCTTAAGCCAAGTCGCAAAAGCAGAAATTCCGTTAGATAGAAAAACAATTGCAAACATAACCACCCCGGTAAAGATAATAAACTGGTTAATACTAGTAAAGTTAAGTGTCTCGTAAGCCCAAAAGAGATAGCGATTATCAAAGACCATATTAGGCTCCATGACCAAACTTATAAAAGGCAGAACGGAAGCCACGCCAATTGCCTGGGAAAAAGCCATTCCTATTACGGCAACAAGTAAAGCTAAAACCTGCAGCTTTTCGCGACGAGTCAGAATATCTCTTAGCTTTTTTATAGCCTTCGGCATCTAAAGAACCTCAATTCTAAAAAGAAAATACTTTTAAGTTACATCTACCGATTAAGTTTATTCTACAAAAAACTTGCTATACCTTGCCGCAATAATTATTACCGAATAGCTTTGAGAATAAATCTCTCATTTCATCTCTTCTTGGTATATTATCACCACTTCACTTTAGCCTGTATACCTTGTGTGTTCCACGGAATCTTTCAACTTCTGTTGTATAAATATGTTTATACTTATAGTCTAATTTTTCTTCCAAAAAAACGTTTAAATCGCTTGGACCGACTCTGACTATAATCCACTTAGGATTGCTAGCGATGATAGAATTTACAATATCCTTGACGTCAGGGTTAATTGACGAGTAATATGACATCCAGTACCCCATATAATCACCGTAAGGAATAGTATCGGTTACGTAATACCAGGCTGGAGATACGTCATAGGCCAGCACATCATCCATTTCTTCAGCAGGTATTATATCTATTATATCGGCAAAAGGTTTTTCTATATTATATTCATTAAAGATATAAGGCTCCATGCTTATTTGCCGGTTTATTAACCTTAATGATATAGCTGAAAAAACTATTATACCCACCAATAAAACTACGGAGAACTGCTTAATGAGACTATTCTTGGCAATATAGTTATAAAGAAAATCAATATTTTCCTCTTTTAAAATAACAGCCAGTGCAACCAGCAAAGTTAAAACATTTAATGTTGCATAGTGTAGATAGTAACGTCCGGCATAAAGGGCAATGGTCATAATAATCGTATTGGAAGCAATAAATATTAAATATCTTCTGTTTTGCCTTTCCATATAAGCGGAACCGATACTGAGCAGAATAGGAACAAAAACAAATATGTGGTACCTTTCAAGCAATGATATTGATCCTGAGTCAGCCACGTATGTGATACCGCTAAAAAAATTCCGGCTGATGATAAGTGCTAATGTATCATTAAGCAGGCCATAGATGAGAAGAGGCGTCAGGGCTGCTGCCAGGCCCAGGAAACCATAAAACAGGTTCTGCAAAAAGTTTCTGATGTTCTTGCTCAGCATCAAGTCGAAGGCGATGGCCAATATAATCGCAAGAAGCGTGGCAACACTAATTACCTTGAGAAAAATTAAAAATCCAAAACTGAATCCGAATATAAGCGCATTGAGGGGCGGATTATCCTCACTATCGTTCCAAATATAATCTTTCAAACCCAGATACAAGCACAGGGCTAATAATGGCAGGGCAAATTCCTCCTGCAAATTGCCCCCTTCGAATGTTATTGCCAAAAAACTCAAACAAACTAACAGGACAATGGCTTTGCAGGGTAATTTTAGTATCCTGAGCTTTGTTATTTTTAATGCCAAGTAAATGAAAGAAACGAAAAATATGAACTGCACAATAAAAGCGCCGGGTCTTCCGTTATATATAAACTGGCCAAAGGCCTGAATTAAAGTCATCGGAGAAATTCCCGAGGTGCTTATTCCACTGGTTAGCTGATATAGCAATCTTTTACCATGCTGCATATAAAATATTGAATCAACACCAACGTGATACTCTGAAAACAAGGGACTGGTAGTATCCGAGAAGATAAGTAAAAAAACGAGAGCTGTAATACCGCAGGAAAGTATAACAACAAGTTTATTAATAAGAGCGTCCACTGTGGGCTTAATTTTTCGATCGGCCATGCAATTATTTACCTCTGCTTTATCTTTTTTTTGCTTTAAATTTGTTTTTGTTGCAACCTTTATTAAAATTCTATTTACCGGTAAAGTATTCGAAAATAAGCTTAATTACCTTTTCGGCTTTCTCTTTACCTAAATCATAATATAACGGTAATCGCAATAACCTTTCACTTTCCCTGTTAGTATAGTCTTTTTCTCCGGCCTTAAAAAGATAAGACCTGCCCTTCTCAGAGCTGTGAAGTGGAATATAATGAAAGACTGAATTAACCTTATGCGCTTTTAGATACTTAATCAATGAAGCCCTTTCTACCTGATTTTTAACTTTAATATAAAACATATGTGCATTATGAACACAATAATCCGGTATAAAAGGAAGCTCCACAGAGTTTTCGACAGCAAGCGGCTCCAGTCCTTTGAAATAAAGATCCCAAATCTGCAGGCGCCTGTCAGTTATTTTAGAAGCATTTTCCATCTGGGCATATAGAAAAGCTGCATTCATCTCACCGGGCAGGTAAGATGAACCAATGTCAACCCAGGTGTATTTATCTACCTCACCCCTGAAAAATTTGCTCCTGTTGGTGCCCTTTTCTCGAATAATTTCGGCCCGGTCAATATAAAGTGAATCATTAATCAGCAGCGCTCCGCCTTCTCCGCAAGAAATGTTTTTTGTTTCGTGAAAACTAAAAGCTGCCATATGCCCTATACTTCCCAGTGGCCTGCCTTTATATTTACTCATAATTCCCTGGGCGGCATCTTCTATCACCAATAAATTATATTTCTTTGCCAGCTGCATGATTGTATCCATTTCACAGGAAACACCGGCGTAATGCACCGGGATAATCGCCCTGGTTTTTTCAGTTATCGCTGTTTCAATTAGGTATTCATCAATATTCATGGTATCAGGCCGGATGTCGACAAATACAGGTATTCCTCCCCGCAACACAAAAGCATTTGCTGTTGACACAAAAGTATAAGAAGGCATGATAACTTCGTCACCGGGTTGAATATCAGCCAGTATGGCTGCCATTTCCAGGGCGGCAGTACATGAATGAGTAAGCAGTGCTTTTTTGCAACCAACTTCTTTTTCCAGCCATCGGTGACATTCTTTTGTAAAATAACCGTCTCCGGAAAGCTGTCCCCGCTTAATTGCCTCTTGAATATATTCAAGTTCATTACCAGCAACTGCAGGGCGGTTAAATGGGACCTTCATTTTAGTTATCCCCTTAATGTAATTTGATAATATTTATAATGCTTTCTTTCCGTAATAAAAAATGATTAATCGTGTAAGCTTAACTATAAACTTCTAGTCTGCTCTTAAAAATGATATTTCCTGAAAGCCTACCGGAAAAAGTCATATAATCTGGACCACATATCTCTTAAAAGCGCCAGCGATGATCTTATCGTCAGCGAAGGTATAGTCATGATCATATAAAGCAAATAATTTGATTGCATTTGCTGATAAGCCTTTTTGGTCTCAACTTGATAGGCTTCGTTATCAGTATTTGTCCCATCCAAAGCAGAATCAGGTATCTGAGCACATCGATCATTTAAAATACTGAATGCTTTGTCTTTTTCTTCTCCATCCAACAGAAGCACCTGGCAGGAACGATTATAGCTAACTGGAACAATTGAAAGATCAAAATGCCTGCAATCAGTTTCGATCCGGAATATCGCGCTCGTTGATGTGTCAAGGCAGAAATACTGATCAAATATAAAATTTCCCATACTGTAAATAATAGGACGACCATTGTATTTTTCATATCCCTGCAATACATGCGGTCCATGGCCTAAAATCATATCGGCACCCTGATCAATCCAACTCCGAGCAAGTTTAATATGCGAGGGATCCGGTTTTCCTATATACTCCGCTCCCCAGTGAACAGTAATAATTACTAAGTATCCTTCCTGCTTTAATTCTCGAATGCTGTCTAACACCCAAGCTTCATATATGCTTGGGAAATCAGTCCTTTTGGTTTCATCTGCCAGATTTGTAGGGACATCACAAAGAGCAATCAGAGCTACTTTAAAACCCTTAATTGTAATAGTTTCAATAGCTGCTTCTTTTCCAGTTAGTTTTTCAGGGTTCCAGCCAACCGTATTGATCTCGTAATCTTTTAATTTATGGTACGAGGCTTCTGCAGTAACATTGCCGTGAGAAAGGAAATGGTTGTTTGCAAGGCTCACTACATTAAACCCGCTATAGTAGAGAGCAGCTATACCCTCTTCAGGGCCGCGGAAAGTCCTTGAACGCAAACAGTTTGTTTCGCCTGAGCTAGAGCAGGCGACTTCTAAATTACCAATAACCAGATCTGCGCTGCCTAATAAATCTTTAATTTTTTCAAAGGGGTATTGAAAGCCCTGTTTTTGAATAGCGGTGCGCACACCGCGATCCAAATAATAGGGGCCTTCCCCTAACATTACATCACCAACCGCATGAATAGCTAACTTTGAATTATTATTCAAGGCGTTTACCCTCAATTTTTATGATAACTGCGGCTGAAATATTTTTCCCCAGTCAATAATGAAAAATAAACCGAATAAACCAATTAACAGGCTAATGATATAAATATACAAAGATAAAGCTGTTGCCGGCTCAGCCGCTACCCCGTAAATAGAAAAAAGATAGATTAAAGACAGCTCTCTTACTCCTGCCCCAGAGATAGTAATTGGAATAGCGGTAACTAACCACATCAAAGATATGATTAAGCTTATATCAAAAAATGATATTTGGATACTCAGCGATCTGGCCAGGAGGTATGCAGAAAAGAAAGATAACCCATGTATTGGCAGGCACAATAATAGGGAGAGTGCAACTTTTCTGCTGTTATTGCAAAAATATTTCAGAGCATTGCTCCAAACTATAATAGCCTGGTTAAACCATGTTCCAACCCGCCCTAGCCGATGCAGGTGCTTGCTTAACAGTTTATGCAGAGAGGAATTGGTCAAAATAATAAATATTACAGCTATGGCCAGGTAAATCACCGCGAAAAAGGAGTAAAAGACAGTCCGGTCAGGTATATCCGTTGTAATAAGAAATGCGGTCGATCCTAAAAACAAAATCGAAATCAACCCGACCAAACGGTCTGCCAGGATAGCTACTACATTTTCTGCTCTTTTCTTTTTTACCTTTTTTAAAGTCATTCCTGTCCTGGCCAGGTCACCGCCCAGCGCGCCGGGCATAATCAGGTTAAATGAATGGGCAATCATAATTAAACGAAAGTACTGCCACATGTTTAACTGTTCTGATAGATCCGGGTTAAGAAGCTGCCAGCGCAGGCCATGCAGCCATGACCGGAATAAATTTAATAAGATAAGAACAGCCAGGGTATAAAAAGGCATCTCCATTAAATGGCTGAAAACTAATTCCAGATCAACTATTAATAATAAAATGTAAATCGAACCGGCCAAAAAGCCTAAACGTAATATTAAAAAGGAATTTTTAGATGATCTTATCCGGCTCATTATAACACCTTCAATATGGCTGATTTCAAACGATCATACTTCTTTCAGATTTAGCAATTTCCTGACATCATCAGGCGTTGCCAGGGGCCTTTCAACCGTTTCGGCCAGCTTTACCATGCGCTTAATAAGCATCTCGTTGGTGGCATAAGTCGTTCTGGCTTCATCGTACCAGATATTGTCCTCAAGCCCTACCCTTATTCCGCCTTCACCAGCTACGACACCTATTGCATTAATTGTTTTTTGAAAGTCGCCCACTCCTCCAACTGACCAAAGTGAATTTTCCGGCAGCTCGGAAACAATCAAGCCCAGGTGGTGCATTTTTGCCTGCGCCGATGCAATGTTACCCATAATGATGTTGAAGTAGTATGGAGCTTCAATTAAATCCTTGGTAATCAGGTATTTTGCAAAATTGACCATCCCCAGATCGAAGATCTCCAACTCCGGCTTGATCCCTTTATTCATCATCTTATCCGCCAGATTCATGATTACATCTGGGGGACTGATGCTGACTGTTTTATTGAAATTAACCGAACCCATGGTTAGACTGGCCATATCCGGTTTCACTGGTCCTTCCAGTTCCAGTACCTGCGCTCTTTTCTCATATTCCGGATAATGCCTGCCGCTTGTACTGACAACTATAACAACCTCTTTGTTTTTTTCTCTAATCCGGCTAATTATATCTGCATATATTTCCTTTTTGTAGGTATTTTCACCTTTATGATCCCTCGCATGGATGTGAGCCATGGCGGCACCAAGGTTTGAACACCTTAAAACATCTGAGGCAATCTCCTCAGGTGTTTCCGGCACACCAGGATTCATTGCCTTGGTTGGTATCATTCCGGTTGGAGTAAAATTTATGATCAGCTTATTGATTGTCTTATTCCTCCCGGCATTTTTTTTCAAATATTTTAGCAGGAACACCCGCTACTGTTTTCCCGGCAGGAACATCACGAGTAACTAAAGCCCCGGCACCGACAACACTTTTCTCCCCGATCACCCTATTTAGCATAACTGTAACACCTGCACCGATAAAACCGCCTTTCTTTACGGCAACATTGCTGCCGAGTATTGATCCTGGTCCAATAAAAGCATGGTCATATATTTTAACATGGTGGCTGATCAAAGCTCTTAAACGAACGGTTACAAAGCTACCAATTTGAGCATGCCCGCCTATCACACAGCCTTCTGGTATGATACAACCGCGGCCAATTTTAACATAATTCATATCTACAGCAGGATGAATCAGGTTGGGAACTTTACAATTATATGAATCGAGCACGCCGGCAATATATTCACTTTTTGACCAGTGGCTGCTCACACAGCTAAAAAAATAGGTGTTTCCGTCCTCATTCAGCTCAGGAATAACTTCTCGTCCTCCTAAAACCGGATAGCCCATTACTATCTCACCATGGGTTTCTTTATTGTCATCAAGGAAACCTAAAAAATTCCACTGCGGGTTTTCCCGGTTTATAGCATCAATCAGCTTAATGACATCAAGAAACAGCTTACCGTAAATTACCAGGTTTTTCATCTTAATGCCTCCTTCTCACTGACAAGGCAAGCCTGCTAAACGCCTTCTATTGTTATCTCCAGTTCTTCCTCAATGGTATTAAGCTCATTTTCAAGAGCACTAACAGAATCAGCCTTGCAGACAACATGGCCGATCCGGTATGCTCCCTGTGTAAACCTTTTTACTACTGCACCCGGCATAATATCGAACTGAAGCTCCATTATTCCGGTATGTTTTCTTTTTAATTCAGACAAACTGGCATGAGAAATCAAAACACCGTCATGGCCACCTCCAAGTATCCGCACCCCTGTCGGACTTGTAACATATTCTTTCAATCCAGGCTTTTCTCCCATTGCGACAAGTAAAGCTGCCTCAACAAGATCAAGCCCGGTTCCGTGTTTGATCACATTTTGGATACAGTTACCTCCAAGCCTGGGGCTCATTTCAATTATATAAAGCAAATCACCGGCCAGAATGATATCGAAATTTAGTCCGCAGTTTTTAATCCCCAAAGCTCTAACTGCTTTTTGCAACAGGCTAATTATTTCATTTTTTTTAGAATCTCTCAATGTGCTAGGGACTGAATGACCAATTGGCACAAATTCAGGTTGGGGCGTCAGGTATTTATTGGTTATTTCACAAAACACCACCAGGCCATCAATAATCAGGGCATCGCCACTAATATCACGACCTTCAATAAACTGCTCCAGGCAGACAATACCATTTCTGCTGTAAGATTGTGCAGTAGAAAACAACTTTTCCAATTCATGGTGCGGGTAATATTTAAGATCATCCAGGTAATAAAGTCCCTTGCTCCCGGAAGCTGCTGAAGGTTTAAGCAGGGCCGGAAAACCAACCACTGACAAGGCAAGCTTAAATTCCTTAAAAGAAGAGGCAAAGCTGTAAGCAGGGTAGTTAAAACAGTTATCCTGCATGAATTGCCTGAACTTATGCTTAGTATAAATTGTTTCAAGATGTTCCGACTTCATAACCTTATTTAGCCCTAAAGCACCGGTAACAAATGCAACCGTTTCTAGAGCAATATCTGAGGCCATTGTAAATATAGCGTCAATATTTTCATCCTGGGCCAGTGAGAGAATCTTTTCTTTATCTGTCGCACTTACAAATTCGGCCCGATCGGCATATTGATGCCCGGGATTTTGCGGGTTGTTGTCTGCGGTTATAACCCGGCAGCCCAGTTCTTTCGCTTTAAGCACAGCAGGTAATTGGTATATGCCGGCTGGAAGCACAAGCACGCTTTTCATGATTTAAAAAACCTCTCGTGGAAAAAAATTAATAAGCATTAAAATCACCTGACTGGACATACCAATCAGAGTAGTTTGTAGATATCTTTAACCTGTCATCAGATAAATTTTTAATGGTAAAATAAGTAACCGGGCTGTTGTTAATAAATCCGCATTTTTCGCAAAGGGTGTGGAAATAATGATGCCTCGGAGCCCAGGTAGAAATTGATTTCAGTTTTAAGGAATGGGCGAAATTGACTGCCTGCTGAAGTAAAAAATCGCACTGATCTGGGCTATTTGTCTGCATATCAATTATATTAAGTCTATCCATATATTTCTTAACCACCATAAATGAGGTAACTTGCTTGCCATCAGCAACCACAAAGTTTGTATAATCTTCTACTGGATTATCGGCATATCTCCATTTTAAATAGGCCTGGTTTTTCTGGATTGAATTTAAGTCGGTTGGGCTTGCAAACTGCTCATAATCAAGGCTAAACTCATTATCAGTAGGTGCTGTGACCGGAAGATGGGCTTTGTTTTCTATCAAATCCATCATCATTGTAGGGATCTCGTATATATCCTTTCTGCCAAGCTTCCTCACCACTATGCGGTGGCTATTATAATTCGGGAAACCAATTATTATTTCATAGCCTTTTCCCTTAGCAAAATTAGTCAAGCCCTCTGCTAATTTATAAAAATAGCCCTTCCCTTTATAATCAGGATGGGTAGCAGCATTTAGGGCATAAAATGCCATTACTTTTTTATTATTAATATTCATTAAACAGGGAAAACCGGAATAACTGGCCACAACTCGATCCTGCTCGATAACAACAGAAGTCAGGGTTTCCTCAAAAGGATTATAAAGCTGTCTCCATTTAAAGTAGGCCGCGCTGTAATAATAGTGAACTTTTTTCTTATAACATAGCTTGAAAAGATCTACCAGCTCGGGAATATAAGCTTGAAAATTATCGCGATCCAGAAACTTGATTTCCATCTCAACACCCTTATTTGGTTATAAACCCTGCTATTAATATTTCCTGTAAATATTTCTCACGTGGTATCTAGGATAACCATTAACTTCCTTCAGGGTTTTTAACAAATATTCACCAATGATGCCAACTGACAGCAGCAGTAACCCTGAATAAAGGTTAATCAATATTATCACGGTAGTCCAACCCGGAAGAGTTATCTGGCCGAGAAAGTAGCGGCTAAGGTAATAAAAAGCGAGTGCGAAACCGACAATGGAGATTGAAATTCCTAAAAAACTGATATATTTCAAGGGCAGTGAAGTATAACTAAAGGTATGATTAATAAATATTTTTACCAACCTGGCCAGGTTGTAATTAGAAACTCCGAGTTTTTTCTGCTCATGGAATACTTCTATACTTGACACGCGAGCGGATGAACGAAATATTAGCATACTGATTGCCGGGAACATGGTCTTGTGGCTTATCACGGCATCTACTAAAGGCCTGTTTAAACAGCGGAAAGAGGTTGGATGAAAATCCTTGGGTTTGTTAAAAACCCGGCCCCTAATTTTCCGGGCCAAAACACTGCCCATCTTTCTGATCAATGAATGTTCCCTTTTTATATATTTCCCTATCACCGCATCCAATTCGCTATTGTTTTTTAGCTCATAATAAAGCTTAGGTATTTCCTCTGGCGGATGCTGCAAATCATCATCCATAGTAACAACATAGTTTCCGCTGCTATTTTCAAGTCCGCACATTACTGCCCTGAATTGGCCAACATTAAACATAAGATCAATAGCAATTATGCGCTGATCTTTCAAGGCGATATCTTTAAGCAGAAAAACAGTACGATCTTTGGAAGCATCATTTACATAAATAATCTCATAAGATCCTTCCAGCTTATCTAAAACTTTTTTCAGTCGTTCATTCAATTCAGGTAAGGTTAACTCTGAATTAAAGCAAGGTATGACTACTGAGATTTCCGGAGCTTTATTTTCTTCATGACAAGTCTTTTCATTATTTACCATATTTTTTGTGCCTTTCAGCTACTCCCCGCATAGTTATAAAATAAGCCTTATTTACAGGACCAAAAGCAATTGATCCTTTAACTTACTAGCTTTGTGCCTTCCCAGAACAAGGCTTATCAATCTCCGAATACATTTCCTCGTAATACTTAGCATAATCACCGGATACAATATTATCAACCCAATCAATATTATCTAAATACCATTTTATCGTCTCATTTATACCCTGCTCAAAAGTATAGGCCGGAACCCAGCCCAGTTCAGTTGAAATCTTAGTATTGTCAATCGCATACCTTTTATCATGACCGGGGCGATCATTGACATATTTAATAAGTTTGTCTGATTTCCCGAAGAAACTGATAATTAATTTTACAATTTCAAGGTTGGCCTTTTGACTATCGCCGCCTATATTATAAATCTCGCCGTATTTTCCTTCATGCAAAACTAGATCAATTGCTGAACAATGATCCAAGACATGAAGCCAATCCCTAACCTGCAGACCATTACCATAAACAGGAAGATATTTGTCTTTCAGGCAGTTATTGATCATCAACGGTATCAATTTTTCAGGGAACTGGTATGGACCGTAATTGTTACCAGACCTGGTTATGTTAACAGGCAATCCATATGTCTCATGATATGCCCTGACAACCATATCCGCACTGGCTTTTGAAGCTGAATAAGGGCTGTTTGGCATAAGCGGCATCGTCTCGACAAACTTTCCAAAATCATCTAAAGTGCCGTAGACTTCATCTGTCGAAATTTGAACAAATTTAACTCCATACTTATATTTTCTGCAGTACTTATCTGAAGGATTAACCTTCCAATATTTCTTTGCCGTATCCAGCAGTACTTGCGTGCCAATAACATTGGTTTTTAAAAATACTTGCGGTTCTTCAATACTTCGGTCCACATGTGTTTCAGCTGCAAAGTTTAGAACCGAGGTGATTTCGTAAGTATTAAATAGCTTTTCTATCTCCTCTTGGTCTCTTATATCTGCTCTTACAAAAAAGTAGTTTCTGTTACCCCTGATATCTGCCAGGTTTTCAATATTACCGGCGTAAGTAAGAGCATCGATATTAACAATTCGATAGTCGGGGTACTTATTCATCATCCACTTGATAAAATTGCTGCCAATGAAACCGGCACCACCGGTTACCAGGATTGTCTTCATCGCTATAACCTCTCAATATTAAAACTTATTCCTCTGCTAAAGACAAAATATACTGTCCATATTCAGTCATTTTCAAGCTATCCCCGAGCGCTTTGAACTGCTCCCTATCAATAAAACCTCTCCTCCAGGCGATTTCTTCCAGGCAGGCAATGTAAAAACCCTGTCTTGACTGAATTGTTTCAACATATTCCGCAGCTTTAAGCATTCCTCCCGGAGTTCCGGTATCAAGCCAGGCCATTCCCCGACCCATTAATATTACATCCAAATTACCTTCTTTAAGGTAAGCATGATTCACTGAAGTAATCTCTAATTCTCCTCTCGGAGAAGGCTTTACCTTCCTGGCAATATCAATTACGCGGTTATCGTAAAAATACAAACCGGGCACTGCATAATTTGATTTGGGATGTATAGGCTTTTCTTCTAATGAAACAACTCTATGATTATCATCAAATTCAACCACGCCAAATGAACCGGCATCTTTTACAGGATAACCAAAAATTACAGCCCCCTTTTCCGACGAAGCAGTGGCCCTGTTGAGTAATCTTGTGAGATCCTGGCCATAAAAAATATTGTCACCAAGGATCAAACAAACTTTATCATTACCAATAAAATCTTCTCCGATGATAAAAGCGTCCGCCAGTCCCCTTGGCACATCCTGTACTTTATAGTTAAAGCTCATACCCAGCCGAGCCCCATCACCCAGCAATTCTTCATAAACAGGTATATCTTCAGGGGTTGATATAATAAGAATTTCCCGGATCCCGGCCAGCATCAGCACCGATAGAGGGTAATAAATTAAAGGCTTATCATAAATTGGCAGCAGCTGTTTTGATACTGCCTTTGTGATCGGATAAAGTCGTGTTCCCCTTCCTCCTGCTAATATTATACCCTTCATTTTTTCACCCTATTCATTAATAATCCTTTATATTCGGTCAATAGTGCGTACTTCCTTTAATACCCTCTTATATTATTATAGATTCTTATCTCTAAAGAAAATATTCCGGAAGAGACCTATATAACTAATAAATAGACTCTCAAGCTGAAACCGAAGGGTCCGTTCAGATAAACCATAATAAATAATTACCATAAATAGCTCTCATCGTTTCAATTACAGCACTCCACTTATTCTCTCTTGAGCCAGTTCTTTGTCAGTGAGAGAAGTGTAGATTTTTAATATATTTCTATTACTATTGATCATCATATAGAATGTTTAATTGATATGCAAATTAATGAAAGCTAAAACAAACAAGCTGGCTATGAATTTATTTTGGAACACATAAGCAGTCTGCCAGGGGCTAAAATAGCAAGGACACTTATTAGCAATTTGGATTTGCAGGAAAAAAATCTAAGTGCTAGAAGCAAAAAAATATTAGTAGATCCCTCATCATCCAATAGTGAATAACATATTCAAGCTTAGCTTGTTTAGCTCTGCTTGATAAATCCTTTTCTAAGCAAAACAATGGCTGCAACAAAAAGCCAAAGCGCTAAAACTGCAGCCAAAGCAACACCGCCGCTAACAGGCAAACCGTCTTCACTATCCGTATCTGCAGCAGATTCGGTAACAGTCACT
>SL_3KL_010_SEDDRAFT_10003277_pt1 | contig 14721 bp, 7 predicted proteins | sample SodLakKL_010_SED_2_FD_10381 | JGI IMG/M metagenome (IMG submission 10381)
AAAGAAGTTGTGGATCAGAAATAAGGTTGGAAGATAGAGTGAAAAGGGATAAGTCGAAAGCGATTGATGACTCACCCCCTTTTCGGACTTAACCCCTGTCCCCCTCTTTTCACGGTTGTTCGCCTGTCGCTTAGGCGGGCTGAACGGCCGTGAAAAGAGGGGGGACAGGGGGTGAGTGCGTCACCGGCGATAACAGACGTACGTTTTCCTGTCCTTCTCCGTAACCCGGTAACCCAACAGGTGGAAGATCTGTTTTACGAAAAATAATGCTACATCCCGGTTTACCTCGCCATCGTTGCCCCTTTTCTGATAGAGAGGCATAAAGATTCTTCCCGATTCCGGTGCTCTGATCAATGCACCCTCATCGTAAGCAAGAGGTATCCCCTCGTCCACCGGATCAAAATTACTGAAGCCGGTTATCATCTGAAACTTTTCTGCATCTTCGATGAGGTGATGATACCGAATTTCAAAATAGGTGTCGGGCACGCCGGCATGTGCACTTATTATCTCCCCACATGTTTCGAACCTTTCTCTATTAAGCCTCATCACACCGGTATAATGGAGAAGTAACTCGATAAACGCTTCACTGCGTTCGACGGATTTTTCAGATGTATGGGCACCTGCCTCAAAACCGATGGCTCGGTAACCAAGATTATTTATATAGCTGAGAAGTGTACCCTGAATATTTTCTTCTATTCCAAGAATCTGAGGAACGGGAAATTTTCTTGCAATTTCCCGATTTGCCAGCGAATCATTCAGCAGAATAAAAGCGCAGCTTTCGGAAGAAGTGGTATGAAGGTCGGCAAAAATAAATCTGCTTCGGTCATGATTATAATTGTTTAGAATCTCTTCAATGGCCGTTTTAATCTCCAGGCTTTCAAAGTACTCAATCGGAATATGATCACCTTCAATATGTGTAACCGAAAAATCACGGTCGGTATTAAACAGTTCCCAAAGGCGATTTAAATCGGTGTCTATGAAGCGCACTCCCCGCGAAAGGGCTTCAAGATTCCCTGTGACAGCGTATAATCTGCCTCCTGCGTCTCTTCCATTTTCGTTGAGCCTGGCAAGTACTTTTTCCACGGCTTTTACACCGGCGGTTTCATTTCCGTGCATGCCTACAAAAAGCACCACTATCGGGCCATCATTGTTGTCGGCTCCGGCAGATTTCACTCGTTTTGCTGTAACGGCTTTTTTCTTTTGCGTCTCTGTATCAGTCGTCATTCTTATTTATTCATCTTTTCCCAGATCTCACCGGTATCCTTATCGGTGATAATTCCAACAAGCCGATTTTTTTCGACCACGGGAAGACAGCTAATCTTTTTATCCAGCATCAGAAGCATGGCATACTTGATATCATCATTCGGGCCAATTACATGAGGATTCGTTTCCATGACATCCGCAGCTGTTGAAAGATGTTCATTCTTTTTCGAAAGATACTTAATCAGACGGTTCTTTGTAATGATTCCTTTCAACTCGCCTCTTGAGCTTTCAACGGGCAGGTGTCGGATATTTCTCCACTCCATGATTTTCAATACAAGATCGGCGAGATCGTTTTCATTTACCGTTATGAGGTCGGTACTCATAACATTGCTCACAACATCGAACCGGATTTTTACATCGGCAAGTTCTTCCGGAGTTGCTATTTCCCAATTACAGGCCGGCTCGCCCGATTTACGTCTTTTATCAAGAAGCGCCGTTACTGCAACTGTAGCTTCTTCCCTTCCCAGCTTCCTTTTCAAATTACGGTAACTCTTCACGATCCACCTGGAACCGGTATAATGGTTAGTCGCTCTTTTCTCAATAATGGCAAGGTATCTCTTAATACACGATTCATTGATTCCCAGTTTCTGCAAACCCTCGCGAGCTATTGGAATCAGAATATCTAGCAGGAGCCTGCGGGCCGACATATGATTGTCCTCCCAAACCATTCCGCCTTGAATACCCCACATCGCTGCCTTGTAAAAATTTTCTTTAGCGTCTTCGAAAGCGTGTGATTCCCAGTTTCCGGCAAAATGTTGCGGCATATTACTCATCAAACCCACCCATAATGCCAGGTTGGCTATCTCATCTGCTTCTGTTGGCCCGGAAGGCAGATATCGGTTTTCGATTCGCAGGTGGGGAACACCATTGGTTATGCCATAGCAGGGGCGGTTCCATTTGTAAATGGTACCGTTATGAAGCTGAAGCGCCTTTAATTTCGGAATACTGCCGGAATTTAGCACATCCAGGGAGTCTTCATCTATGTCAGTTGAAAAGAGGAGTGTGTGGCGCGCAATATCGTTTTTATAAACGTCACTTACATTTTTGATCCAGCGGTTTCCAAACGTTACGCGCTGCTCTCTTTCTCTGAAATTAAAAATTTTACCCCTTGTGTCTATACTTTGTTGAAAGAGCGCAATTCTGGTTTCCGCCCACAGCTGTTTACCCAACAGAAGCGGTGAGTTGGCTGAAACCGACAAAACAGGCCCTGATATCATCTGGGCCCAATTATAGATATCAGAAAAATTATCGGGGTCTACCTGCAGATGACACTGAAAGCTGGTGTTACAGGCTTCAAACAGAATATTGTTATGCGAGAGTATCAGTTCATCTACCCCAATGATATTCAACTCGAAATCTTCACCCCGCAACTCGCTTAGTATCTCTGTAAGAGCTATATATCTCTCTTTGGGCGTCATGTATTCCATTTGTACAGCACGAAAGTCGATGGAAGGCAGGATACCGGTGAGAATAATTTTTTCGTCCAGAGTTGAAGCAGATTCTTCAGCCTTCGATAGCAGCTCTCTAAGTTGCCTTTCCAGCTTTTCAAAACAGTCTGCACTCACTTCTACCGGATCAAGATTTATTTCAAGGTTGTATTTGGCCAACTCAGAAGTGAAATGATCATCATTGATGATTTGCAGAACACCGGTCGCGTTTTTGGAAGGCTTGAAATGACTGTCAACCAAACAGAACTCCTGTTCTGCCCCTATCCTCGTAATGCCTTTTTCGAAAAGGTCTAACTCCTTCATCTTTTCGATTGCTTCCACATCATGAAGAAGATGTTTTAGGAAGCGCTTCCTGCTTTCAGGATCTTTCGCAATAGATAGCTTTTGTTGGCCCATTTCTTTTTACCCTAATGAATCTATGAATTGATTTGTTTCTTTTTGTCCAACAACATCAGAAGTCGTTTCGTGATAGTCATGTAGTTTTGTTCGGTGATGATGCCTACGAGCCGATTATTTTTCACAACTGGCAAACAGCCGATTCGCTGCTGATCCATAATTTCAATAGCTTCAAGTATCGACGCCTCGGGGTGTATGGTGATCGGGTTTTTAATCATCAAATCCTCAACCGAAGTACTTCCACTGCTTTTTTGGTGAATAACGTCGTTATACTCCCTGAACACCATACGCATGGTTACAAGACCTACGAGGTGTTTCGAATCGTCTTCAACCGGAATGTATCGTATACGGCGCCATTCAATCAAATTGGCTACCAGTTCAAGGATATCATCCTTTTGTACGGTAAAGAGATCGGTGGTCATAAACTCTTCAACCAGAAGTGACGAAGGCTGCCACATGTCCATATCATCGAGACGGGCTAACCCCCACTTATGCACCGGTTCACCTTTTTTCTGGTTTTTCACCATGGCATTGGTCAACGCCGTAAGTGCCTGTTCACGAGTCACTTTCTTTGAAAGATTGTTATACGACTTCACCATCCAGTAACTGCCGGTCTGCCCTGCTTCCGTTCGCTCTTCAATTACATCCAGATAGCTGTCGATGTCGCCCTTATCAACCCCGGCTTTACTCAGCCCTTCACGTGCTATCGGCAGAAGTTCCTGGCAAATGAGGTCAACGGCCGAGTAGCGTTTGTCATCAACCCAGCGGAATTTGGTTTCAAGGCCCATCTTCGATGCCGCGAAAAAATTGGTTTTGGCATCCTCAAAATCCATTTGTGCTGAAATATCTTCATACTGATCGCTCATCCCGTTAAGGAGCCCAAGCCATAGTGCGGCATTTGCAATTTCGTCGGTCACGGTTGGACCAGAAGGAAAAACGCGGTTTTCAATTCGCAGATGTGGCTTACCGTTGCTTACGCCGTAACAGGGCCGGTTCCAGCGGTACACGGTGCCGTTGTGGATCTGAAGCGCCCTTAGTTCGGGTGCTTTTCCTTCCTCCAGCGATTTCTCCACGTCCTCCTCGATATCGGAGCTGAGAATAACGCGGTAGCGCGCAATATCCTCCTGGTAGATTTCCAGGATGCTCTCGCGCAGCCAGCTGTTGCCGAACGTAACTCGCGGGCTTGAATCACGCAGGTGATCACCCACCTTACGCGTATCCACCGACTGATGGAACAGAGCAATCCTTGTTTCGGCCCACAACCGCTTTCCAAACAGTAATGGTGAGTTTACCGCACCGGCCAATACGGGCCCCGCAATTGCCTGCGCAAGGTTATACTTGTTCACAAACTCATCGGGATTCACCTGCAGGTGCACCTGGAAGCCGGTATTGCATGCTTCAAGAAGCGGAGTGTCGAAACGCATCAGAAGCTCGTCGGTGCCCTGTATCCGCAGGTCGTACTCCACTCCCCTCAGTTTGTTGATGGCGTCACAGAGGGCTCTGTAACGCGGTAGCGGTGTAAGGTTGTCGATCTTCAGGTCCGATTTTCGGATTGTTGGCAAAACACCGACCAGGGCAATATCTCCGTGTAGCTCTTTGATTGCATCCCTGACAAGTTCAAGCTGATGCACGATTTGAGCTTCCATTTCGGAAAGGCATTTATCTTTAAAAAGAAGGGGTTTCAGATTCGACTCAAGATTAAACCGCGCCAGTTCCGTTGTAAAACTCTTATTATTCAACTGCTCGACCAGCTCCATCACAATGGGCGCCGGCTTTGGCATACATATCTATCAGGCATAACTCCTGCTCCGCCCCGATCCTGATGTTGTCGATTTCAAACCAGTCTTCATTCAGCATTTTGTCCATTGCGCGCACATCACGCAACAGGTACTTCAAAAATTGCTGCGACTGTTCCTTAGATTCCGGTAGTTTTACTCGTTCATCACCCATAAGAGAACCTTCTGTTAATTGATCATTTCAATAATCTAATAAAATAACCGGAAAGCAAGTGGGAATTTTGGTTTTGAGAGGTGAGTCTTGAGTCTTGAGATTTGGCTTAGTTTTAAGTTGTAAGTCGTGAAATGAGTGGGCTTCGGACATCCCCTCTCGAGAGGGGACAGATTGCGGAGCGTTCAGCGGAGCAATCAGGGGTGTGTTTGGCAGGTAACGGGGCCAGATCAGGAACACACCCCTGTAATCGAAAGCAACGCTGCGCGTTCTTTCTCACTACGGTCCCCTCTCGAGAGGGGATTTCCCTGCCACCACCCAGCTCAAAGTCTCACTACTCAATACCAGATACCCGATACTCAATACTATTTCTCCCCAATCCCCCGTATCTTTGCAGCCCACTGGAAAAAAATGAACAACTGATTAACCAAACAAATGGCTCAGCCCAAATACACCACCCATCTTGGTATGGTGGATATCCTCCCCGATGAAGTGCGAAAATGGCAATATCTCGAAAACCTGATCCGGGAGGAGGCGCACAAGTTTAATTTTGAGGAGATCCGTACGCCGATTATGGAGCAGACGGAACTGATTGTGAGAGGTCTGGGTCAGCTCACGGATATCGTCTCGAAGGAGATCTTTTCCTTCAGCCGGGGTGAGGATAACTATGTGCTTCGGCCCGAGCTCACGGCGCCGGTGGTACGTGCATACGTGGAGCACCACCTCGGCCAGCGCGGAGGTTCGCAGAAACTCTATTACATTGGCCCGATGTTCCGCGCCGAGCGTCCGCAGAAAGGGCGGCAGCGGCAGTTTCACCAGTTTGGGGTTGAAATCCTGGGCAGCAGCGATGCCGTGGCCGATGTGGAAGTGATCGCGTTCATGATCCAGATTTATAACAAGCTCGGCATCAAAAACACCACCCTGAAACTTAACTCCATCGGCGATCCCGAAAGCCGGGACAAATACAAGGAAGCCCTGAAGGCGCACCTGAAACCCAACTTCGACAAGCTGAGCGAGATCTCCAAAAAACGGTATGACAAGAACCCGCTCCGCATTCTCGATTCGAAGGAAGAGGAAGATCAGCCCTTCATCGAATCGGCTCCCGTGATCACCGATTTTCTGAATGAGGAGTCGATCGCTCATTACAACAAGGTGAAGGAGTGCCTCGGCGACCAGGGCATTTCGTTTGAGGAAGACCCCTACCTGGTGCGCGGCATGGATTACTACACACAGACAGCCTTTGAGCTGATCAGTCCGGACCTGGGCGCGCAGGATGCCCTGGCCGGGGGCGGACGCTACGACCTGCTCGTGGAGGAAATCGGCGGTCAGCCCACCCCCGCCGTAGGATTTGCAGCCGGAATGGAGCGCCTGCTGATTGCCTGCGAAGAGCTGGGCATTGAGCTCGGGGACGGAAAGTCGGTGGATGTGTACATCGTTACTCTGGGCGATGCCGCCCGCAGGTGGGGCCTGCAGCAGCTGCCAAAGCTGCGCGAAAAGGGGATCTCCGCCACCATGGACTACATGGGCCGCTCCATGAAAGCCCAGATGAAAGATGCCAACCGGGAGAATGCGCGATATGCGATTATCGTTGGCGAGAACGAGCTGAAGGAAGGAAAGTTTACCTTCAGGGATATGAAGGAGAGTGAGGAGAGTTCGCTTGGGTTTGAGGAGATTCTCAAGCGCTTATAGTAAGATCGGTAGCATCATCTGTTAACGAATCCCAAATTTACCAGCCTGCGCTGAATAGTGTGCATTGGTTTCCTAAACAGGCAATGCTTCGGCTGGCAGTCAGCCGTGATTTACGGAAAGCCACGGAATCATATCCCGGAGGTTTGTCCGCGATCTTCGGAATGGGTGCCGTGGGGGCAATACCTGTTGATGGTCTTTGCCGATGACCCCTCGGTGCAAATCTCGGCGTTGATCTGAATCCCGACTCGGGGTTTGAAATCCTTGATCCGTTAACCCGGGGCGTTGCCCCGGGCTGTGTTATGTGACGCTTTCAGCGTCGGGTTTTTGCCAATGAATGTCAATTACAAATAAACGCTTGAAACGTTCATTTTCTCATGGCGGTCACGTTCCTTTAGTTGTGCCATTTGGCGCAACTAAAGGAACGTTTGGCCGGTAGCGCCCGCGTTGGAGCGGCGAAGCCTCCAACTCCGGCCGTGATTTTCGAAAAACTACGAAAACATAATCCGGAGGTTGTCCGCGATCCCCGGAATAAGTGCCGTGGGGACCATGCACGTTGATAGCCTTTCCTGCGAACTCATCGGTTTGGATCGCGAAGTTGATAAAGATCCGCCGGATATTACCACAAAATAACATAACGAGCCGGATGGTTGACAGGATGCAGCCGGAACAAATCCGGCGGATCCTGGATTTGAACGATGCAGAGTCTGCGGATCAATGATTCGGAACCCTAAAGTCAGGTTTGTATGTTGGCTTTACATGACTATTTTGGTTGATCTAAAAAATTTGAACTCATGGCATCATTGTATTGATGCTCTTAATCCAAAAAAACAGGTAAGTCCAGCCTTAAGCAGATCACAAAAGATCGTCTCCGCTTAGTATCAACAACAAAGCTGAATGCTTCCGTTGCCGACACAAGATCTCTCTGAACAATGAAAGAAGACCACGTACTTGAACGGGGCCTGGGTCTCACTTCCATTATAGCCATAAGTATGGGCGCAATGATTGGAAGCGGAATCTTTATTCTGCCCGGCCTGGCTATGGCTGAAGCCGGACCGGCCGTGATTCTTGCGTTCATCATCGCCGGACTCCTGGTTCTGCCTGCTGCCGTCAGCATTGCTGAACTGGGCACGGCCATGCCCGAGGCCGGGGGTGATTACGTATTCATTGAGAGGGGACTGGGGCCCGGAGCCGGCACCATTGCGGGGCTGGGCACCTGGCTGATGCTGATGTTTAAAGGTGCACTTGCACTGGTCGGCGGCATGTTTTACCTGTCGGCCGTAATGACGCTCGAGAGCATTGAAACCGTTGCGGTTATTATCGGTACCCTTCTTATTATCGTGAACATTATCGGGGTAAAACAGACAGGCGGCTTGCAGGTTATCATGGTGGTGGTGATGGTCCTGATTTTGGGGCTTTTTGTTTCATTCAGTGTGCTGAATGTTGAAAACACCTTTTACCAGCCCTTTTTCGATGGAGGGATGTCGGGGCTGATGGCGGCCACGGTTATGGTACTGATTTCCTACGGCGGGGTTACCAAAGTTGCGGCCGTTGCCGAAGAAATTGAGAACCCGGGACGCAATCTCCCGCTNGGCCTGCTCCTGTCACTCATCGTTACCACGATTCTCTACGGCCTTATTGTGTATGTACTGGTGGGGCTTGTGGACGGCGAAACGCTCTCGGGCTCCAACATCCCGATGGTGGATGCGGTTGAACCCTACTTCGGCTTTTTCGGGATTCTATTGATTGTGTTAGCGGCAATACTCGCTCTCGTAAGCACGGCAAATGCAGGCATCCTTACGGCATCCCGCTATCCCTTTGCCCTGAGCCGCGACAAGCTGATTCCCCGCTTTTTTGCACATGTGAGCAACCGATTTCACACTCCTGTTACGGCCATCGTTATTACGGGAGGCGCCATGCTGCTTATTATCCTGCTGCTGCCGGTGGAGGAGATCGCCAAAACCGCGGGTGCGTTTCAGATCGTGGTCTATATTCTTGTAAATATCGCCCTGATTGCGTTCAGGGTTCGAAAACCGGCATGGTACAAGCCCAAATACAAATCACCGGCTTATCCCTGGATCCAGATTTTCGGAGTGCTGTCGGGTGTCGTTGTATTAAGCCAGATGGATACCCTGCCCATTATCGGCGGCGTTGGAATTCTGATTTTCGGTACAATTTGGTTTTTTCTCTATGGCCGGAAAAGAGTGGAACGAAGAAGCATCATTGCAGATGCCATTGCTGAACGGATTGAGGCAGAACCGGCTGATAAACCCTATAGAATCATTGTTCCGATTGCCAATCCGGCAACGCAGCAGCACCTGCTCCGTATTGCCGCTGCGGCAGCTGAATCCCGTGAAAAATCGGAAATCATCGCCGTGAATGTGATAACGATGCCCGACCAGACCTCCCTCGCCCAGGCTGTGGAGTTTGAAGATGAACGCATTAAACGCCATGAACAGCTTATGGAAAAAGCGGAAGCTGCGATCGGCAACTACAACACGGAGCTTCGGACCCGGGTTGTTATTGGAAGAAGCGTTGAAAAAATCATCATTAACCTGCTTAAAAAAGAACAGGCCGATGAGGTGATTCTGGGATGGAAAGGTGAGAGAAAGCGAAGGGAGTTCATCCTTGGATCCATTATCGATCCCATTGTAAAGGAAGCGCCCAGCAAGGTAACGCTTGTGAAACAGCGCTACGAAAAGATTGGCTCAACCGCGGTATTTATCGGAACCGGGCCGCACACGCACGCTGCGGTGAGCAGAGCCATTGAGCTGACCGACAGTGAAAAAGACACGTCTCTTACGCTGATCAATATCCAGGATTTAGACCAGTACGAAAACCGGGAGGATGCCATACGGGCAGGTGAAATGCTGATTGCCAAGGCCGTGGATGAAGCCGGCATATCTGACAGAAACTTTGAGCAAAAGGTGATGGTAACGCAAAAAGTGAATGACGACCTGATTATTGAAGCCAACAACTACGATACAACGTGTATTGGTGCCACCCGCTCTTCGCGCCTCGAAAGCGCTCTTTTCGGGTCATTCCCCGAGCTGGTTGGTGAAAAAGTGAGAGGCAATGTGCTGATTGTGAGAGGAAAAGAGAAAACCTTCTATTCTGCCTGGCACATTGTTCAGAGGCTGTTCAAGCGAGGGTAAACGGCCCGGATCTCTTTGCATTAGATGCTGACCAACATTTTGTTTTGTCCTTTTGTCTTGATATCCCACAGGGATCCCGGTGGGGCAAAAGAACGATCCCGAAGCGTCGGGACAAGACGGTGAATTGGTTGGCGGCGGGTGCTGGTGAAGAACGGAAAAATTTTGCCCGGGCATCCCGTTGGGGCAAGGCCGATTAGTTACAGAAACTTTTGAAATTTCACAGGCGGCTGATAAAATTTTTCAATTCGTCCTCCACCAGTCACCCTGTTCCCGCCAAACAATACAAGGCCAAGGTTTTCCGAATTATAAGGTATTCTTGCTCACCGTTTTTAAGGATACAGCCTACACTAGGTGTAAAGTATTCTTGGGCCTTATATAACCAGCGAAGCGATTACCTGAAACGCTCATTTTTGGATCACGTGAGTGAAAAACAGGTTAACTTTTACCCCGGTTCATTTTCCCGGTACGGATCAGAAGCTGCATAATTTCTTTTGTCGATTTCGATTGCTTAAGGGCATCAACCGTTTCTGATGATCCGATCAGTTTGGTTACCCTGTTCAGCGTGGTGAGATGTTCGTTCACCGGCATTTCTTTGGGGCTCAGCAGCAGCAAAAACAGATGAGCCTGATTTGCCGTCTGCTCTATGTTAATCCCTTTCCGGGAAATACCTACGAACAATATCTGCCGGTCAACCTTGGATGTATGGGCATCATAGAGCACAACACCTGGCATCACCTCTGGCGAATAGCCGGATGAATTTTCCAGAAGCCTTCTGGTGATCCTTTCCGAGGCGATATCTTCAAATGCCTCATCTTTTGAAATGATTTCGTTCAGTACGGATTCGATGTCATCACCCTGAAGATCCGGGAAAACACGGTCTTCAATCAGGATATCAACTTTCTGTCCATACCCGGCCCCTTGGTCGGCTTCCATTTCCACCTCTGACGAATAAACCGTAATAAAGCTCAATGCCGGGTATTTCTGCGATATCACCCGCGGCAGCCTGTCGAGCCCCGGCCTCCAGGAGATGGTACCCTCACGCGAACTAACGAGCATAAACAGGTCATTTTCGTCCTTATTATTTTCCAGCCATTGCAGTACTTCCGACCACTGCCCGATGGTTTCGAATGTGATATCGATATCGGGCTTCACTTTCTCAATAGCTTTTCTTACGTAGGGGTCCCTCTCGTCGGTGGATACCACAACCAGTTCCACACCCATCTGTTCAGCCATCAGCTTCAGTGACCGGATGGTGCCGGTAAATCCGATTTCGAGAGAAGCAAACGGAGGTACTGCAACTACGAGCCGTTCGAAGGTATTCACCGGCTTTTCAATTTTGCACACCATGATCATCTCATCCACTTCGGTTAAGAGCTGATCGAGCACGCTGCCAAAAATTCTTCTGCGGGTGGATACTTCACCATTCCAGCCGATGATGATATTGCTGATTCTCCTCTCTTCCACAGCCCTGGCGATTCCCTTTGCAATATTCAGATCAATCCGGGTTAAGGGATTAACGGGCACTTCGGCTGCGGCAGCATAAATTACGGCATGGCTCAGCATTTTCTCACCGCGGGCCACATTGGCTTCAACATCGGTGCCATCACGGGCCACGGTAAGCGGATAGACCGATTGTCCCGATTTCTCATCCCTAACCATAAAAGCGATATCCATAAGAGCGTCGGATGTTTCGGGATTGGCCAGGGGAACCAGGATTCGCTGAGGAGCGTCGGCCGGGCTGTACGGTTTTTCTTCTTCCTGTGCGGCCACGGCCCGTCCGTACTTCTCCACCAGCCAGGGGCCAAGCAGGCAGGAGAACAGGATCAGGATCACGACGGCATTCACGGCCACCTGATCGAAAAATCCAAGCTCATAGCCCAGCAGCGTAACGGCGAGAGTAGCGGCCGACTGTGGAGTTGTAAGCCCGTAAATCACATATCCCTCTTCCTTCGAATACCTGAAGAGATGCCGGATAACATACGCCGCAAGCCCTTTACCGGCAAATACGATCAGCGTAAACGCAATAGCCTTTTCCCACACATCATAGCTCACAAGTACTTCCACATCCACAAGCATTCCCACAGAGATGAGGAAGAAGGGAATAAAAAGAGCGTTGCCCACAAACTGAATGCGGCTCATCAGGGTGCTGCTCTCCGGAACCAGACGATTCAGCAGAATACCGGCAATGAACGCACCGATAATGGAGGCAAGGCCGGCAAGTTCCGCGAGAAACGCAGTGGTAAACAGTACGGCCACCATAAAAACAAAGTCGGTGTTATTTTCATACTTGACATTTCTGAAATACCAGCGTCCCAGCCGCGGCAGGATGATTATAGCCGAAATCAGGAAAACAATCACCGAAGTGGCAAAACCTACCCAGTAACCCGTGCCGCCCGCATCCCCCACCGTACCCGCAACAATGGCCAGAATACCGAGTGACAAGGTATCGGTAACCAGTGTACCCCCCATCGACATGGTTACCGCTGTATTTTTTGTGATACCCAACTTCTCCACAATCGGGTAGGCAAGCAGTGTATGTGAGCCCACAATAGCTCCTAACAGCAGTGATGTCTCAACCGAATAGTTGAGATAATGAGTACCCAGATAGTAGGCACCGGCCGCAGGTAACAGATACGATACAGAGCCGAACCCAATACTTCTGTTTCGCAGCTTTTCGAACCTGTTCAAATCAAGGGAGAGCCCCGCCATAAACATCAGGTAGAGCAGGCCAACAGTGCCAAGCAGCTCGATGGTAAAATCCCTTTCCAGAAGTCCCAGGATGCTGGGCCCAACCAGGGCACCGGTCAATATCAGGCCTACAATCCCCGGTATCTTTATCTTTCTGAAGAGCAGGGGTGCCAGCAGAATAATGAGCATCACCAGTGCAAATATCAGTACCGGATCTTCGAACGGTATTGGAAAATGAAACCTGTCGTTCATTCAGTTATTTAAAATAGCATTATAGTGACCCGTTATTGCAGTCTGCAAAAGTATGGATTCAGCTGATATTGAACACTAACGGCCCTAAAAAAATGTGTAGTTTCTTTTTGACGATAAATGAGGCATCCCCGGAAAAAGATAACAATGAGCGATTTAAAAAAAACTGCTATTTACAACTTATATATCGACACCGGAGGTACGTTTACCGACTGCATTGCGCATACTCCTGATGATGTGATTATCCGGAAGAAAATTTTGAGCAGCAGCGCCATCAGGGGTACGGCACACATTTCAGGCTCCGGCAAGCAGATTTCACTCAAAACGGATGAGGAGTACCCCGATGATTTTTTCACCGGATACCGGTTCAGGCTGCTCAGCATGCCGGATAAAGAGTTTACGATTGACGGATACAGCCGGGACTTAAAGGCCATTTCGCAGAGCGGCCCCGGTGTGGGACTGCCCGCCGGTGAGCACGCGTTTGAGATCCTCAGCCCGGAAGAGGCACCTGTGTTCGCTGCGCGGCTGATTACCGGAACCCGGCTCGATGAACCGCTGCCTCCCGTTATGATGCGGCTGGCCACCACCAAAGGCACCAATGCCCTGCTGGAGAGGCGCGGCGGCAAAACCCTGTTCATGGTTACAGAAGGATTCAAAGACCTGCTGCACATCCGAACCCAGCAACGGCCCGACCTGTTTTCTCTAAACATCAAAAAGCCGCTGCCCTATTATACTCACATCATCGAAGTTCCGGAACGGATGGATGCACGCGGCGAGGTACTGAAACAGCTCGATATCCCGCTGCTCAAAAAAAGAATCGGGTCGATTGAAGATGATTTTGATGCCGCCGGAATCTGCCTGATGCACGGCTACCTCAATCCCGATCATGAAAAGCTGGTTGAAGACCTTCTCAGGGAGATGGGAATCCGCCGCATCTCACGGTCCTCGGCCCTGAGCCCCACCATCAAGATTGTGCCGCGCGCCAACACCACCGATGTGAATGCCTTTCTGAGCCCGGTGATGGACCACTACCTCGAGCGGATTTCTGAGGTGCTTGGCGGCCATTCGCTGCATGTGATGACCAGCTCCGGGAGCCTGGCGGAGTCGGGCAGCTATACGCCAAAAGACGGGCTGCTGAGCGGTCCCGCAGGCGGGGTGATCGGGGCGGTGGCGGTTGGCAAACGGGCATTCAAAGATCCGTCGGATTTACCCCAACCAGATGAACAAACCCCCTCAGATATCTCAAACCTTAAGAGAAAAAATCCGGCGGATCTCAACCAGCCCGACACCTCCAAAAATCCGACGGATCTGCTGAACATCATCTCCTTCGACATGGGCGGCACCAGCACCGACGTGGCCCGGTACGGCGGAACCATCGAAACCATTTTTGAACACACCGTAGGCGATGCCACCCTCTCCGCCCCCGCCGTGGATATTGAGACCGTGGCCGCGGGCGGCGGATCCATCTGCGGGTTCGACGGCATCAGCCTTACCGTGGGTCCCGAAAGCGCCGGGGCCGATCCCGGTCCGGCGTGCTATGGCCGCGGCGGGCCGCTCACCATCACCGACGTAAACCTGCTCAGTGGTCGCCTCCACCCCTCCAACTTCCATATCTCCATATTGCCGGAGGCCGCCGAAGAGGCGTTTCAAAACGTAATGGATGAGGTAAACAGCAGCCGCGGAACCCCCCTCGGCAAAAGCGACATACTGGATGGGTTTCTCGATATTGCCAACGAGCGCATGGCGCAGGCGATCCGCAAGATATCGATTCAAAAAGGGTTCCATCCTTCAGGGCATATCATGACAGCATTCGGGGGCGCGGGAGCGCAGCATGCCCTGGCCGTTGCCGAAAAGCTGAAGATGACCCGCGTGCTGGTGCCGTCAGATGC
>SL_3KL_010_SEDDRAFT_10003278_pt1 | contig 14719 bp, 15 predicted proteins | sample SodLakKL_010_SED_2_FD_10381 | JGI IMG/M metagenome (IMG submission 10381)
ACAACTGACCATTTTGGCTAAAAGTTATATCATATTGCATGTGAAATCGACTGAAAGTCAATGTCACATCTGATTTATTTTGATAAAAGTGACTAATAGTGTATGTGAGATCGACAAAGTCAAATCCTCATGGTATGTACATGACCTTTTGCAAACTTAAGTTGATGAGGATTTCTCCTAATTTTTATTAAATCTTATGTAGTTTTGCATCCGTCATTTAAATCAGAAGAAGATGCCGCCAGAGTTTTCAGGAACACTTACAAATACCCATTGGGTTCTGCTGGTAATGGTGGCACTTTTTGTCGGGATGTCAAAAACAGGAGTATACGGACTCGGCATGCTTGCAGCCCCATTGCTTGCCGGCATTTTCGGGGGTAAGGTCTCAGCCGGGTTACTGCTCCCCATGTTATCAATGGCCGACATATTTGCAGTAATCTACTACAACCGTCATGCAAGCTGGCCCCACCTCTGGAAGCTCTTTCCCTTTGCTGCCCTGGGTGTGATTATTGCAATCTGGGTTGGAGCGGTTATCAACGACAGCACTTTCAAGATCATCATGGCGGTTTTCATTCTTGGAGGTATACCGGTAATGATCTGGAGGGAGAGGGTGAAAAATACAAAACCATTGCCCGGCAACTGGTGGACCGGTAGTTTTTTCGGCATAACTGGAGGATTTAGCACCATGATAGGAAATGCGGCAGGACCCATTATGAGCCTCTACCTGCTTGCAATGCAGCTGCCAAAAAATGTGCTTATCGGTACGGGAGCCTGGTTTTTTCTGGTGATCAACCTCTTCAAAATCCCGTTTCACATTTTTATCTGGGAGACCGTTACCCTCCGGACCTTCTCCATAAACCTGATGATGTTGCCGGCAATACTACTCGGTGGTTTTCTGGGCATCCGGCTGATCCGCATCATTCCGGAAAAACCGTTCCGGTGGCTGATAATTATAATGACTGTATTGGCTTCATTGAGGTTATTCTTTTAAAAGGATGTTACAACCGGATTAACATCATCCCTTTAGGAATAACTATTTATCTGAGCTCTTCTGCACGGTATAAACATTAAGGATGCGTCTAAAAGCTTCCCGGCTGCAGGGAAAGATGAACATTAACCGGTTTAATTCAAGGGTACTAATAAAATTTTATACGTAATCTGCAACCCCGGACCGGGAGGGACAGCTAATGAAGTTTTTTATCTGCTATATGCGATTTCTTCCCCGAAAGGGAATTAATGAAATTACACAAACCCCCTGACTACAACAACCGGCGTGTTGGTATCGCCGCTTCCCGAAACAAGGTCTGCAAGAGAAGAGACCAGGTTCTCAATCTTCCGCGGCGTTGTTCCCTGTGCATTGAACCCCTGTTTATCCTGCTTTTCGGCAAATCTCCTTCCCTCCTCTTCAATTATTCTTTCTATCTCGTCTCTGGACCTTCCTTCATTATGGAGTTTCTGCATAAGATATTTGGTCTTGACCCCAATCCGGTTCCTGTTTTTTATACCCTGCGTACATCCAAAGCATGATACGGGATCGGCAAGTTCAAATATTCCAGATTCAGGATCCTTGTATGCTCCATCTCCATAGATAATCACCTCTATATCTTTATCAAATTCATCTTTGATCATATTTTTTATCCATTCGCAGACCTCATCTGATTTCCTGGGCATTAATTTCAGTAGTTCACCGACGGGATCCAGTAAATTTGAACCCAGAAGCCCGTATTCCGAATACACTCCCTTACGGGGATCAGAATAAATATCCTGCAGGGTTATAACATTGTCATAACCTGTTTCCCTGATCTCCTCAAGCACGTCATTCCTTTCATGAACATTGCTTACAATAATTCCATCAGGTTTAAGGCCGGTAACATGCGCGAAGGTATTGGACAGGAAAATCTCAGCATCGCTGCCGGTTTCCCTTACTATCTCCTCATAGTAACCAATATAGTCCATTCCCGTTTCAGGGTGAAGCAACCTCTTATCACCTATTTCATCTAAAGTAATAATATCATCGAAACACTTGCCCATCTTTTTAAGCGACTCTTTGGCAATTATGGGATTGCCCTGCTCATCGTCGGGAAACCTGAGCTGGATGATCACCTTGCCCTGTGGTACCTTGAAAGGATCGGGTGGATGACAGCAACTGTGGAGTTTTCTGCAAGATTCAGTTTTTTCCCTATCTCAAGAGAAACATCCTCCAGCTTCACAACATTATGTTGTGTTATGGCAACAACCGATTCGGTAACGCAGAGGATATCAGCATCCCTTATTAATTCAGGATTTCGGGCCATTGTTCTTTTAATGACTTCAATTATGTTGTCATCAGCCGTTATTATTCCTGTCTTAACTCCATAGGCAACTACCCCTGTCTCTTTTTCAGGTAAGATCATAATCAGTAAATATTTATTGGATTGTTAGTATTCACATTAAATTACCTGACCCTTGCAACCAGGATTCCAGGCACGTTACGGTTATTCATGATATAATCCGAAAGAGGTACCTCCGTTATCTCCACCTCCATTGTCCGTGCTGAAGCATGCAGAAGGTGCAGGCGCCCGTTAAGGCGGACAGCAAAGCCGGTATGCGAGACATCCAGTCCCCCGACAGTTGAAACAAATGCCAGTATATCACCATCTTCAATGAGATCAGCCTTCTGATCGATAACCTCTTTGGATAGGTAACGCATATTATACCACGATATAGCATTTTCAAGCAGTGCCATCTCCTCAATAAATTCAGGGTTATCAGCAAGCTGCCTGTATGAACCCGGATTAGCCGTCATGAAACCAACATCAGTATCAAGTACCTTATCACCAATGCTGTCACTTATAACCTGAAGGAACCCGTTCCTTTCATTATCCTTCAGCCAGTCTGTAAAATAATGCAGTCGTGAGGTATACCCGTCTATCCGGCCATCCCGGTAACGCAGGTCTGCCAGTTTTGCTGCAAACGATCCGAATCGGGCCCCTCCCTCAGAATAAGTGAGCGCTATGGCAACCACATACTCAACAAGTGTGGTGCAGTCAACACCTGCCAGGTTAACAACCAACCGCTCATCACCTTCAACTTCCAGTGTCGCTGCCACATAGGGCGTCTGAAGAAATGCTTCACCCGCTCTCCTTATAATCTCTCCGGTAATATCACCGGCAGCGGTTCGATCAGACAATTGCCTCATGACAGCATCAAAAACCAGTGAATCCTCCCCGGTGGCAACCAGTTCCCCTGCAAAATCCTTTTCAGCTAAGCCATAATCATATACGTCATTACCCGCCATCTCAGCAGGGCGCTCCTTGCAGGAGAAAATTGCAACAAGCATAAAAATTAATAATAGTCGTGTCATCATTNNAATTCATTATAAATTCATAATCAGGCAACTCAAGCGTTGATTTGCAGCCTATGCAGCACCTGAAAAAATATTCCACCGCAAGATAAACAATAACCTATTTAGATTCTAGTTTCAATGTGAATTTGCGTAGTTGAAATTGTTTCCTATTTTAGCCGGGTTGAATAATGTTATAACTGGTTAATCATGGACAAAGAAGATTTTAAAAAATATGGGTATCAGGTAGTGGACTGGCTGGCTGATTATTTAGAAGATGTCAGGCAGTACCCTGTCCGTTCCAAAGTAAAGCCGGGTGAGATCAAATCGCGGCTCAACCCGGCACCTCCTGCCAGAGGCGAAGAAATGTCAGATATAATGAAAGATTTCCATGAAATCATCATTCCTGGTATCACCCACTGGCAGCATCCCGGTTGGTTTGCCTATTTCCCGGCCAACAACAGCCCTGCGTCTGTTATTGCCGAAATGCTGACCGCAGGTATTGGTGCCCAGTGCATGTCGTGGGAAACTTCACCGGCCGCGACGGAGCTTGAAGAGGTGGTGATGGACTGGCTGAGGGAGATGACAGGACTGCCGGAAGAGATGAAGGGGGTTATCCAGGATACGGCATCAACTGCCACACTCACGGCACTGCTGACTGCAAGGGAAGTTGCCACAGGTTTTTCATGTAATGAAAAGGGGTTATGGGGTGGACCGGAAGTTAGTGATGGCAATGAGTCTAACCCGGGAGCCGGGAAGGAAGGAGGCCGGAGACTCCGTGTATATGCCTCAAAGGAGGTGCATTCAAGCATTGAAAAAGCGGTAAAGATAGCAGGTTACGGAAGAGAAAACCTCTGTTATATCTCTACTGATGAGAATTATGCAATGAAGCCCGAAAACCTGGAAAATGCAATAAAAGCAGACATTGAAAACGGGCTGAAGCCTGTTTGTGTGGTTGCAACCATCGGAACTACCTCCTCAACCGCGATAGACCCTGTTCATGACATCGGCAGGATATGCAGGAAATACGGAATCTGGCTTCATGTTGATGCAGCAATGGCAGGCACTGCATTAATCCTTGAAGAGAAAAGAGACCTTTTGAAAGGGGCAGAGTTTATCGATTCATTTGTATTCAACCCGCACAAGTGGATGATGACAAACTTCGATTGCTCGGCATACTTTGTTCGCAATCCCGAACAGCTTATAAGAACCATGTCTGTTAACCCTGAATACCTTAAAACCAGCCATGACCAACAAGTAAATAATTACAGGGACTGGGGCATCCAGCTGGGACGCCGGTTCAGGGCCTTAAAACTATGGTTCGTGATCAGGCAATATGGCGTCGAAGGGATAAAGGAGATAATCCGGAATCATATTGCACTTGCAGAATGGTTTGCGGGGAAAGTGTCTGAAAGCAACATGTTTGAATTGATGGCCCCTGTCAGCACAAATCTTGTCTGCTTCAGATGGAATGACGGCGTTACGCCGCATACAGAGCTTGACAGGATCAACCGGGAATTACTGGCCCGGATTAATGAAACGGGTGAGGTTTACCTCACCCATACGGTACTTTCAGGACGTTATACTATCAGGTTGTCAGTAGGCCAGCGGACCACATGCAGGGCAGATGTTGAAAGGGCATGGGAAATCGCTAATAATTCCGTCTCAGTCAAATAAGACTCAAGTTCTGTAAGCGTCCCTGCACAAATATATTTATTCTTCCTCAACCCGTTTGAGGACTGCATCCATAAGATACCCTTGTACATCCATATTCAGCTTGATAACCCCGTCTTCCAGCTTAAATTTATTATAAATCATATACGTCCCTGTGTTAATTTCAAATGAATATTCATTTTCACCGGCCTTCCCGTTATAAATAGGAGCATCCCCCATGTAGGTTGATGCCTGCCCGGTAAGTTTCTCACCTTCAACCTTGAATGTATAGGTCACCTCAAGATTGCCCTCGGGGGTCTGTAGCGTGGTTTTCCATTTGCCGTCAACTGATGATGCATTGGCACAAAAAATAAAAGCGCTGGCAATTGCCAGCACACCAAGCATAAGTAATCTCTTTAACATTTCGGTAATTTTTATTGATTAATATTACCGGTAAATGTAAATAATATGAATCATTAATACAAGTGGCAAAAAACTTTTATCCGGTCCGGTTAAACAGAGCACCTTAACAAATAGCAAAACAACTGTTATCCGTTATGGCTTAAGACTTGATAAAAACATTACCACCACTTTTATATGCCAGGTCAATTTTGTCTGACAATTTTCATTAATCAATATTCTTTTCAGAGAGAAACCGGCCATTGTTCAGTTCAAAAGCAAACAGGTGCCCCATTCCCGGCAGGTGCCGGTAAACACATCCTCCGTCAACATTAACAGCCCCTGAAAGTGTCTGGGATTCTAAATGTTCATATTCAACCGGTGAGTGCCCGTGAACCAGGAGCCTGGACCCAAGATAGTTTCGATCAGGCTTAAAGTCCCGGATCCAAAGCATTGAGCTGTAATCAGACAGCGGGTTGGAAATCCGGAAATTCAAACCGGCATGTACTACAATGAATGATGGTGTGGTTACATAAAATTCGGTCCCGGAAAAAAAATCAAGATACTTTTGATCAAGATCCTTTGCTGACCTGACTCCGAAACTTTCAAGAGTCATGCCGCCACCGTTCAGCAGCCAGCGTGAAAAATTCTCAGGACTGCTACCGGAATCAAGCAGCATCTGCTCGTGATTTCCCCGCAGGGTAATGATGTAATAACCCTGGTTTCTCATATCAATAATAAAATCTACCACCCCTTTGCTGTCTTCACCCCTGTCAACATAATCACCAACACAAAATAGCTGGTCATCTTTGGTTAGGCCGATACTCTCAGTAACAAGCTTATGGAAAGTCTTGCTGCACCCATGGATATCTCCAACAAAGAATATGCGCGACATTTTAACAGACTTTTAATTATCAATTAATAGATATAACGATCTAATCAACATTTACATATACATGAAGTCATTATTTTGATTGATTAATACTAATGATTCTGCCGCAAAAAAAACTTATCTTTCCGGTAAATACCCGGGGAGAGTTTGCTATAACCTGTATTGTATGCAACTACCGGTTAAAAAGGACAAAATACACCGCTGGTGAAAAAAACAACCTGAATAATATGAGATTATCATCAATTTTACTATTGGCATTTATGCTTTACGGTTTCAATTCATGCGGCCCTAAAGAGTATGCCGATACTATTTTTATCAATGCTATTGTTTACACAATGGATGAAGAGAATCCACTGGCAGGGGCAATTGCAGTAAATGGCAACCGGTTTCTGCATGTGGGCAACAGGGAATCGGTAATGAAATACGCGCATGACAATACCCGGGTCGTAGATCTTGAAGGGAAAGTTGTACTTCCGGGACTTACGGAGAGTCATATACATTTTGGCCAGGTTGGAATAAATATTCTTACCGCCCCGCTCGACATTTACTGGCTGCCTTTGGACGAAATGCTGGAGAGAATCAGGGAGGCAGCAGAGGAAGCCCTGCCCGGCGAATGGATCGTGGCAAGAGGATATAATGACGCTATATGGAACGAGCCTGCACACCGTCTGTTGCTTGACCGGGTGGCTCCCAGCAACCCTGTCAGCCTGCGCCGCTATTGCGGACATGCTACCTTTGTCAACTCAAGAGCGTTGGAAATTGCACAAATCACCACCGCGACACCTGATCCAAACGCAGGAACTATTGTGCGTGATGCAAATGGAAATGCTACAGGCGTCCTGGTCTCAGCTGCAGGAATGCTGGTAAACAGGCACATACCACCACCCCCGCAATTGACAGAGCAAGAACTGCTGGAGGCTTACAGGCTGGGGAATGATGCCATGCTGGCTAATGGGATAACCACCGTTCACGATGCAACGGGTACCTTATCTGAAGATACTGAAAGGCGCAAGAGAGCTTACGAAGAAGGTTCCCTGAGAGTGAGGATTATGGATGCAGTGCTTTATGAAACTGCTATGGAAATGGAGGGACCGGTTACAGGGTTTTATGACGACCGCTATACAGTAAGGTGGGTTAAAGAATTTGTTGACGGATCCCTAGGAGGAAGGGGCGCGGCCATGCTGGACCCTTACGATGACATGCCTTCGGAAACCGGAGCACTAAGGGCCCTTGGGCAGAATGAGGATGAATATGCCCGCAGGGTTGCACTATTGCTTGAAAAGGGGTTTGTGACCCGTACCCATTCAATTGGCGACAGGGGCAACCGTGTTACACTAAACGCTTTTGAGAAAGCAATGGAGATGACTGGCATTAAGGGTGACAATGCCAGGCTGGTTGTGGAACATGCCCAGGTGCTTCATCCCGACGACATTCCGCGTTTCGGTAATTCGGGCATAATAGCCTCGATGCAGGGAGTACACGCAACTGAAGACATGGTATTTGTAGAAGACAGGATTGGCCATGAAAGGGCTAAAGGTGCCTACGCATGGCGCAGCCTTCTGGATAGCGGTGCTATAATATCAGGAGGTTCAGACTACGGGGTATCTCCCTATGAACCATTCTATGGCATGCATGCGTTAGTAACAAGGCAGGACCGCCAGAACAATCCTGCCGGTGGATGGATGGCCGGACAGAGGCTCACCAGGGAAGAGGCACTGAAGACATATACTGTCTGGCCGGCCTTCCTTGAGTTTTCAGAACACCTTAAAGGAAGAGTGAAAAAAGGGATGCTGGCAGACTTCATAGTTATTGACAGGGACTATTTCAACATTCCCCCTGAAGAGATTCATGAAATACAGGTCCTGAAAACGATCCTCGGTGGGGAAACTGTAAAATACAGCTGGTAGTATCAATTATTGATGTTACCTGCACTATTTTTTCACTTTTTCATACTTCCGTAAATAATAAAAGATACAGGTTGTCAGCTTCTGAATTTGTTTTAACTAATAGATTACAGAAATTACTGAGATTCAGGAAAAATCTTTGACGGCTTTGCTCATGGCAAGCAGGTTTTCGGGTGGAGTATTAACAGGGATTTCACATCCGGCAGACATTATAAACCTGTTTCCTTTCTCTTTTGCCAGCAGTTCCTTTGTAATGGTATAAACCTCCCCGGCAGTTTTATCCTGGATAAGTACCGGATTTATATTTCCGCACAGGATGGTTTCCGGGCCAAGGATCTTCCGTCCTTCATTCAAGTCAACCTGCCAGTCAAAATCAACTATATCGGCTCCTATTTCCTTTATTGATGGAAGCAGGTGAGTAATATCACCGCAAATATGCAATTTAACCAGTGCACCCTGATCATGGATAAAAGAAATTATATCGGTGTGCCTCTCAAGTATAAACTGGTTGTAGGTGTCAAGGTCTATCTGTGAACATATGGCATCTCCGATTCCTATAAGGTCGCATCCGGCATCTATCTGTGCCTTTGCAAAATTTTTAGCAACAAGAACACACTTATCCATCAGCAATTTAGCATTTTCCGGATCCATCATCAGCATTAGCAGCATCTCACTTACTCCCGCAAGATCTGAGGCTTCAGCAAGCGGCCCCTCTATCCATCCTCCCACCGATACTTCATCACCCAGTTCCCCTGATAATTCCTTTGCCCCGTTTATCCTGTCAAGGGTCCTGTAGTTATTGTAAAGATCAGGAATATCAAGGTTGTGGATATCCACGGGAGAGTTGATTACCCGGGTAAGACACCTGGGAACTCCTTCGTCAATAAATTCAATTTCTGCACCAAAGGCGGAGGTTTCGCGATAAGGATCGGATATAAGTGATGCCATATCCATTCCAAACTCCCTTACTGCATGAATATTTGCCCTGGCAAGAACCCTGTGGTCGGAAGCGAATTCACCATAGGTTTTCCCGATCTGGCGGGCAGCAAAATGCATCAGGATGGGTGCAAAAATTACACCTTCAGCCTCTCTTCCGGCTACAAGATTATAAAGAGCTTCCTTTCGGTTCATTTCTTTATTATTTTAAATTTACCATGAAGTGCAATTTATCAGAAAAAATTAACTTAATCTAATGATTAATACCAACTAACCTGATGAGCGACCCAGACAAGCTCAACATAGGTCAGGAGTCCCCCAATATCAAAATGACTCCAAACCTGGCTTCCGTACAATTAACTTACGATGCACCGGGATTTTTATGGTGCAAAATTTCTGAAAGAATTATATCTTGCAATATTAATCTCAAAATAGTCAATTATGATGAACAGTCGTGATTATAAGACATGGAGTACAGTCAATGATTCTTTGAGTAAACTGCACAAATACATCCGGCAATATTTCATCACTTTTACCGGGATCCTAATCGTGGGAATTTCCTGCAGCTTTCAACCACAGGCACCGGCAGAGAGTGAGCGTCTAAAATCAGTTAAGCTTTTCGCCGAAAATGTAATTGCCAGCGGCAGTGATCGCTGGAGCGGACAATCTACACCGTTGCTGGCCGATGGAATTAATATACATACAGGAGAGCCAGTTGAATGGGTTTTTGAAGGAGAACATTTTATTATTCATAATCTGGCAAACCAACAAAATCTTTTCCGCACTCTTACAGGATTGAGTAATCTCACGGGCGATGAACAATTTCGTAATGCCGCCACGAAAGCCATCAGCTATCATTTTAATTACCTGAGGAGTGATTGCGGATTACTCCGGTGGGGCGGGCACCAGATAATCGATATGAATACACTGGAGCCCATAGGCCATTTTGATGCCAATTGCCATGAGTTCAAAAATAATTTCCCGTTCTATGACCTGATGTGGGAAGTAGATAGCGAGGCTACAGTAGAATTTCTGAGGGCTTTCTGGAACGCACATATATTCGACTGGAGCAGGCTGGATATGAACAGGCACGGACAATACGGATTGGCCATGGGAAATCTGTGGGACAATGAATTCATTCAGCCTGAACCCTTTTTTGAAGGGGATGGCCTCACTTTTATAAATGCGGGATCGGACCTGATATATGCCGGAGGAATTCTTTATTATTTAAATCGTGAATCAGAAGCACTCGACTGGGCAAAACTTTTAGCCAAACAATTTGTAAGGGCAAGGCATCCGGAAACAGGCCTGGGAGTATACCAGTACAGCAAACCCGTTCGTCGCCAAAACCCGCCCGAAGAAGGTCCCCTTGAGGGCAGGCTTACCTGGTCATCCTATGGCGATCGTGCAGAGAATCAATTTGGAAAGGACTTTCCCGGTATGGCCCGGGAAGGCTGGGCCCTTTTCCATGGAGGTATTTATACACTGCCTAAGCTTATTCAATTTGAGTTAAGTGAACGCCTTGGAGAAAAGGGAAAAGAATTTCTTGACTGGTCAGTTGAAGGCATGAAATCATATGCCCGGCACGCCTATGATCCTGCAAACAATCATTTTAAGCCAATGTGGGCCGACGGAACAGATCTTTCCGGATATAAATTTCCCCGTACCGGCTATTACGGAAAAGAGGGCCGGGTTCTGGAGCCTTTCACAGCAAATGAACAGTTTTTATTTTCCTTTACAAGGGCTTACAGGCTGAGTCGCGATGAAATTATCTGGGAAACAGTACGTTCCATGTTCCGGGGTTTGGGACTGGGGGATCCCGGTGTTCAGCCCGGCACAGATACCAGATTGAACCTGCAAACAGATAATTCAAACCCATATGCCTTGTTTGCCCTGCTGGAAGTAAGTCGTGCGGTTGATAATCCAGTCTTTCTTGAACTGGCAGAAGTAATAGGGGACAATATTCTCAAAAGGAGTTTCCATAAGGGCTATTTTCTTCCGGACACCAATCATATAAATGCGAATTTCAACGCAATAGAACCTTTAGCCCTTCTCAGCCTTGAAGCTGCGCTTATGGGTAACCCTGAGCTGATCCCTGTTTACAGCGGCGGCAGGGGATACATACATGGTAGATTTGACGGCAAGGGCCGGACATACGATGCCCAGGCTATCTGGTCAAAAACGGAATAACAGGATACTACGTGATGGCATTTGTAGTATAATGAGTAATTACACCTGTGCATTTTAATGCCGGAGCCTTCGTCTGAAGTGTGGCAAGAGGACTATAAAACTGAATTTGAGTATGATCAGGACGGAAACACAATATTAATAATATTTTCCGAATGGGACTGGGCTATAGATGACTGGCTTCCAGACACGCGGCAGGAGCAGATATATGACAGCGAAGGCAATGATGTAAACTCCATTTTTTTGACTTCGCAAGCCTTGCATCAGAATCTTTTGATTTAGATACTGACTTTACAGACGGACTCTAATTAAGAATTTATCCTTTAACATTAGCTGCAATTCTCCCGGACTTCCGGGAGAATTCTTTTTTGCGAAACCCTTAAAATATTCTGAAACACGAAGTTATTTAGGGCAGTCTGTATTTTTAAGGAATTCATTCCAGCAGTTCCATTGATCAGTACCAAATATATCAGGGGAAATTATCCTTCCTGCTTTTGATTCCCTGTTCCATTCAATTAAAGTCTCCCCTGAATTCATGGAGATAGAATAAGCTGCATCATACTCCCGCTCAGGATCAATAGAATAGCTAATGAAGCTGCCACTCTCATTATCACCGGGACGAATATTTGTATATGTGATATCTCCCGTACCTGCTTCCCAGTCACGGTTCCATTCAATTGAAACCAGGGGTGAAGGATTTGCGGGATTCTCAATCATGGTCCATGACGCATGGGTACGATCATATCTGACAGTCCCTTCAAACCATTTAAAATCAACAAACCCGCCATTGCCTGTAAGGGTCACATACATGGCAGCAGTATACTCATCGTTTGAAATACGTTCTGTCACCAGCCTTGCTTTATATTCATTATTATCAATTGAAACATCGTACTCCCACTCCCACCGGTTCTCGCCAAGGTAAACAGGATCCTGCTTCAATGCTTCTAAATAGGTGGCAACAGGTACCGCCATTCCAACAGTTATAATTGAATTCCAAACTGACACATTTAAAAACGCAACGCCCCAGTTTGAATACCCGGTAACACCTTTTAAAGAGCTCTGACTATCCGGAAATTCATTAAAATCAGAAAAATCCATCTTTAGTGATTCTACCGGCGGAAGCTCAGGTGCCTCCATTTTTTCATCCTTTTCACATCCTGCCAATATAACAGCAGTTATTAAAAACCCGGTAATCAAGAGTTTTGATGAAATTTTTAAAAAATTCATATTATCATAGTTTGGTGATAACTGTTTTTACGATTCAAGAAATATTATGTTACATAATTTTTGTAAAACCTTTTCTTCATATCTTCCAGGTCATTTTTCTCATTGAAAGAATCTTTCGCCAGCCTGAAAACCATTTCGGCATGCTTTTGGATAGCTATTATTCGGGCATACTCTTAATGTAAAGATCCCTGTGGGGGAAATGAATTTCAATCTTATTATCCCTGAAAGCTTTATCAATTTTATTTCTTAGTTCACTTTTAATATTCTCAACAAGTAATGTCTCATCTGTCCAATTATTTTTAAATCCCTTTCGACCGAAGGCCGGTTGATATCTTTCCAGACTACTTCATCAACAGTATCTATCTTTACTGATATCCAGTCTGCCTGCATCAAATCCTGCCAGACAGATTTATAAATGATAAGCGTTGTATAGGTAAAAAACGTTATTAATTGTTAACTCATAAATCGACATCTGATTTTGTGTCTATATTTGATCTGTTTTTTTTTAATTGTTATAACGTGAAAACAATTTTTTTTGTTATGACTCTTCCTTCCTCCGGTAAATCCAGCCTGTTGAGGCCTTTTTACTTTATTAACCTGCTGTATTGTTTTCTGCTTTTTCTCCCATTTACATCTTTATCCGCTCAGACACAAAATGCCATAAAGGCGACGATTATAAAAGAACTTGTGACAATTGACGGAGTACTTGATGAAGAATCATGGAATATCGCAGAACCGGTAACCGGATTTCTCCAGTATGAACCAGTTGAGGGAGCCATTCCATCTCGAAAGACAGAAGTCAAAATTCTGTTTGGTGAGGAGAATCTTTATATTGGAGCTGTCATGTACGACAATCCTTCAGAAATTGAGAGGGCAATGGGCCGGCGTGATGAATATAACAGGGCGGACTGGTTCATGGTTTCACTTGATTCATATTTTAACAGGCGGGTTGGTTATACTTTTGCAGTAAGCGCTGCCGGGGTTCAAATGGACGGACAACGATCAGGTAGCGGTGGTCCGGGCAGCCCCGGAGGCGGTGGCCCCAATCTTCCCAGGGGTCTTGATAATTCCTGGGATGCTATCTGGCAATCAGAGGTCAACGTTACTGATGACGGGTGGACAGTAGAGATCAGGATTCTCCTATAAAAGCCTTCTCTCAAATATGGTCTTACGCTGGGAATACAGACCGGGATCGACATTGTATTTCGTTTGGAGTCATGGCAGGCGGGAGGATGACATGCTTAATCCGCTTGCCCCATGGGGAGACTCTCCATATAACAGGCAGACAGGGAAACAAATAGGTGAAATTTTTAATATCTTTCCCGAAAATGCCTTTATCATCAAGCTTAATTATACATTCCTGTAATTGTAAATTCTTGTAATTATATATTCCTGTAATTATACTAATTGGTATATAAATCTGTAATGCCCCATGATTTAACTCTGAGGAATTCTTTTGATTAATCTATATTTTACTTAAATTAGGTAATTCCTGATTTTTTATTTTCAGGGATAGTTGAGTGATGATTTGGAGCTAAACAACGCCCTCATCATCAACATCAAACCGTTCATAGAACCCGAATAAGTAACCTATTTAATCACATGGAAACCAGCAGTCCTGATACCAAGACAAACTCCGAAGACAAGATCATCACCATTGAAACAGTTAAGGAGTTATGGTCGAAGACCTACAACACCGAGGGCAAACCCGACTGGTCACACATCATCCCATACTACACAAATGACATCTGGTTCAGGGATACTGTCCAGGAGCTCCGGGGTATCGAAGAGTTCACTGCTATGACCGAAAGGCTGACGCAACGCTCGAAAGATCTTTCGATGAATACAGGTGGTCAAACATACTGGCCATGATCAGAAACAGCCGTTCAGCGCCGGCGATATGCAACGAGGACTTCAAAAACAGGCTGGTATATACCTTACAAAAAGAGCAATAACCATCGACGGCTTCGAAATGGTATTCGTGGTTCACTATCTCTCCTCCTTTATCATCAATTACACTTTGATGCCCAAACTGATGGCACAGCAAAAGGCCCGGTTTACAAATGGTTCAAGAGGAACTTACTCGACAGATCATTAAGGTCGCCCGGCATTTCGGCCGAAGCATTGTACTACCTCGGAGCAGCAAAAGAGCTTGAAAAGGTTAGCGGTAAATTTTTCAGTCTGACCACCGAAGAGGAGCCG
>SL_3KL_010_SEDDRAFT_10003279_pt1 | contig 14718 bp, 11 predicted proteins | sample SodLakKL_010_SED_2_FD_10381 | JGI IMG/M metagenome (IMG submission 10381)
GTCTGCATCAGATAATATACCGTGCCGGCTACCAGCAGGATGGCAACCATGGCAGCTGCCTGCCATGAAATGTACCGGACGATTTTCCTGTTGCTGACAATACGTTTTTCATAACGTATAGGCGATGACAAGTGATCAAACTGTGTTGATACTTCTTCATCGCTGATAAGTAAAGGGTCTCTATTAAGCTTTTTATCATTGCTAAGCTTCTTGATTTTGCCCGAAAATGCTTTTGTGGCTGCCATTTCAGACAAAAAAGCATCTGTTTCCCGATCCAGTTTGTCCTGTTCCGGCAATGCCTTTACGCGATGCATGCTTCGCCCCGCCTTCTGCTTACCCACTTTCATAGTTGCTGTTTTGTTTTTTTGCAGTTGATGTTCATTTTATGCTTCTGTATGCTGACGATCATTGTTTTTTGCTTTCTCCGGCCACAAACCCATTAAGTATAAAGCTCAGGATACTCCGGGTCGTTTTGAACCATTTTTTTCAGGGCCTCTTTGCAGCGATATTTTCGGTTTAAGGTGTGTTGTTTCGTACTGTGCCCCATCAAGGTTGTAATCTGGTCCACGGAACTTCCCTCCATGCTCATTGTTAATATTTTTTGACAAGCCTCTGACAGCCTGGCAAAGCATCTGCTGAAAATCCTTCTTTTCTGTGCCTCGGGTTCTGAATAAATACCTTCATGGTCAATGCCCTCCATGTTATCAGGAAAAGGCATGTTTTCTTCCAAAGGCATTTTTTTCCTGTTCCTCAGTTTTTTTAACCAGAGATTCCGGCATACGGCATAGAGATAAGTGCTGAAACGGCAGCTGATGTTAAAATCTTTTTGCCTGCTTTTTTGAAAAACCACGATCAGCGAGTCATGAAACAAGTCGCCGGCATCTTGTTCCGTGCCATTGTTCTTTGTCACATAAGCCTGCACCATGGGGTAATAATCCTGGTATATTTCTCTGAGGATCTTCTCGTCGCCCCGTTGAATGCCCCTTAAAATCCGGTTCCTGTTCTTCATTACATATCGCCTGGCAGTTATTTCCCAAAGGTAGCCAAATCCCAAAAATTATCTGCGCATGATGTTTTTATGTTAAATCTATACTCATTGATACATTTTTTTGGTAAAAATAACCCCAATGGTAAGTTTTTGCATTTATGACTTATTTGTCAGAGCGTTGCGACAATTTTTTTATATCTTTAAAACTTGTTGTAACCATTTTATAGTGATAATAAAGTATATGATTAAACATCTGTTGCTTTTTCCTGCATTTCTTGCAGCTGCAACATTGCCTGCAGGTGCCTGGTCGGGCCATCACATGCTCTCGCGGCCTGCCCTGGAAGACCTGGATCTGTGGCAGCGCAAGGATTCTGTGGAGGCCGTAAGCCTGAGAAGTTTTCTTCTGGAAACGGAAGAGGCCCTTGCAGCCTTTCTGGATAATCAGGAGGCCTGGTCGCGCAAGCATTTGCCTCATTATGTGCCGCGGCCGGAAGAGCTTGCCTTTGATGCCGCCAAAAATGAGGAGGATATCCTGTTGCGGTTTATTTATGCGATAAGGATAAACCCCGAAAGCAGGATACCCCTTTACCTGCAGTTGCTTCCCGGAGAGCCGGCGGGCGACAGGGAGCGGATCGCACCGTCGAAGGTGAGCATCTGGGGAGAAGACAATGCTGAGGGAGAAGAGGCCTTTTCCTTTGTGCGGGTCAGGCCCGGTGAGCAGCTGCACCCGCTGGATGTGCTTGTAACCGCCAACGACGAGCCGGACTATGGCTTTGACATCGGCCTGTTCGAAGATAACCAGACAGCCCATGGCCGGAAATATGGTTTTGACAGGCAGCCGTTCGGCAACCCGGAGCTGGCCTACAGCAGCCAGGCTCCTTTTCATATGGGCTTTTATCATGAGTCACGTATCGTATATGTCTTCGGTTCTTTCNTGAATAAAACCTTTCTTGACTACAGGGTGCANCTCTTCAGGGACCTTTCGCGCTTTGCCTTTGACCAGGGTCAGCCNTACTGGGGATGGCGNTTTTTGGGATGGAGCATGCACTATGCCGGCGACATCACCATGCCCTGGCACAGCCGGCCGCTGCCCGGATACAGCACCCTCAGGATGCTGTGGGTCAACTTTAAGGCCATGCTGGGTTTCACCCGGAGCCGTGATGAGGCCATCCAGCTGTCATCCAACAGGCACATCGCCATGGAGGCATACCAGCGCCAGGAGGTAAGGAATGCATGGATCCATCAGCAAAAGGATCATCCGTTTTTCCAGGCATTGAGAAACCCTTATCCGCCTGTGCCTTTCACCAGGGAGTTTGTCCGGGAAGAAGCATCCAAAGGAGCTGCCCGGCAGGCGAAACACCTGGACCGGGTCGTCAGGGACGTGCTGCCCCATGAGATGGTGGATGATCCCGGCATAGAAGTGACACGCCTGAGGTCGCTCGGGCGGGTTGCTGAAATCATCAGGGAGCAACAGGGCGAAGCGGGTGCTGCAGAGCTGAATAAAGCCATCGCCGAACGCTTCCGGGATTACAGCATGAGCCTCCGGTCCGTGCTGTTTTCTGTAATCGAAGAATAATCCCCCTGTCCTCAGCCCAACGCTACTTTTTTAATGCTCATGTATTATTTTTGTTGTATTTTAAATTATGCCGAATAATTTCTATATTTACATTTGAATGGGATATGTTATGCCCGTGAAGAACCAAAAGTTGTGAGTGAGCCACTGTCATTTCTATACTTCTGCTTCGTATTCTGCACTAATATAGCTTTTCAATGGATAAAGACAGAGAAGAAACCCAAAGACCAGAAGATGAGAATGAGGCGCTGCGCAGGCGGGTTTCTGAATTGGAGTCGCAGCTTGGCCAGGCCACCCATATCATACAACAATACAAGCTGGCAGAGGAGAAGCTGCAAATCACCCTGGATGCAATAGGTGATGCGCTTATCGTTACCGACGCTAAGGGTTGTGTCATGCAACTGAACCCTGTGGCGGAACGGCTGTGCGGCTGGACGATAGATGACGCCAGGGGCAGGCCTGTCACTGAGGTTTTTCGTATAGTGAGTGCCCTTACCGGCGAAGCAGCTGACAACACAGTCGAAAAAGTTTTGGAGACCCATGAAGTAGTCGCACTGGCTAACCATACGAAACTCATCTCCAGGGATGGCTATGAGTATCAGATCGCAGANTCTGCTTCACCCATCAAAGATCGTGAGGGTCGGATTATCGGAGTTGTGCTTGTTTTCAGGGATGTGACCCGGGAATATAATATTCGGGAGGCTTTAAAGGCGAGTGAGGAAAAGTACAGGACGATATTTGAGAATACCGGTTCTGGTGTTTGTATCATCGAGGAAGATTATACCATTTCCCTGGTGAACGGCCATTTTGAAAAAATGTCGGGTTACTCCGCTGAAGAAGTGGAAAATAAAATGAAGTGGCCGGAGTTTGTGATGGAAGAAGACCTGGAGCGAATGAAGGAACAGCATAAACTTCGTCGGGAACAGCCTGGCAGGGCGCTTAATGAATATGAGTTCCGCTTTGTGGATAAAAACAAGCAGATCAGGTACATCCATCTCTTCATTGAAGTCATTCCCGGCACACGACAGAGCGTGGCTTCCCTGCTGGATCTTACCGAAAGAAAACGTGCAGAGGAAGAGGTGGAAAGATCCAGAGACCACCTGCAATATATTCTGAATGGGATCGATGCGCCCATTTATGTGGCCGACATGGAGACGCATGAGATCCTTTTTGTGAATGAATCCGGTTTAGCCGCCTGGGGCCCGTGCCTGATCGGGAAACCCTGCTATGAAGTGTTGCAGGGTATGGATGCACCCTGCGATTTTTGCACCAATGATAAGCTGCTTGATGCTGAGGGTAAGCCAACCGGTATTTATCTGTGGGAGTTTCAGAATAAGGTCAATGGTCGCTGGTATGATTTGCACGATAAAGCCATACGATGGACTGACGGGCGGCTGGTCAGGATGGAGGTTGCTATAGACATTACTGAACGCAAGAAAACGGAACTGGCGCTCCAAAAGGAAAAGGACAAGTTCCATAAGATTACGCTCACGGCACCCGGCACCATTTGCATGTTTCAAATAAGTGATGACGGACAACTGCATGTTCCCTATGCTGACCCTGACATTGAAGAAGTGTATGGATACTCACCGGAAGAATTAAAACGTGATGCCTCGCTGGTTGTTATGAATATGCCGGCTAAAGATCGCATAAGGGTCAGGAAGGAATTAAGCGCTTGTGCAGCAAAAGGGAAGCCGCTGTTTACCGAACATAAATACAATCACCCTAAAAAAGGGAATGTGTGGATGGAACTTCGCTTTGCCCCTGAGAAGGAAGGCGACGGAAGCATTACCTGTTACGGGTATGCCATTAACATCACCTCCATAAAACAGCAAGAGATCAAAGAGCAGTTATTGTATGACATTGCAAGAGCAAACATCCTTTCAGGTGACCTGGAAGAATTTTCGAAACGTGTACGAAAAAGCCTGCAAGTCTACCTTAACACCGCTAATTTTTACATTGCCCTCTATGATAAGGATACTGAACTGTTTTCGCTGCCATTCGAGAAAGATGAAAAAGACAATATCATAGAATGGCCGGCCAAAAATTCTGCCACCGGACTAATTCTGGAAGAGCAAAAGAGCATGTTGCTCAGGAAAAAAGACATTAAAAAATTGATCAAGGGAGGGAAAATCCAGCAGGTAGGCACTATGTGTGAGGCCTGGCTTGGTGTTCCGCTTTTCAATGGCGGGGAAGTGATGGGAGCTATCGTGGTGCAGGACTATGACAACCCTGATGCTTTTAATCGTGAAAGCAAAGGAATCCTGGAGATTGTGTCGAACCATATCAGCCTGGCCGTTCAGCGGCAAAGAAGTTTTGAGGATTTACGTTTCCAGTCGATGATACTGGATCAGATCCAGGACAAAGTCACCGTTACAGACCTTCATGGTAAAATCATTTATGCAAACCAGGCTGAGAGTGCGCTTTTTAATGTGTCACCGGACAAGCTGTTTGGTATCAATGTCAGTGAATTTGGTGACAACAAAGAGAAAGGGGCTTCGCAGGAAGAAGTCATTCATCATACCCTAAAAAAGGGGGCGTGGCGCGGCGAGGTGGTTAATTACAAAGAAGATGGGTCCGAGGTATACCTGGATGTACGAACCACCCTGTTGCATGACAACAAAGGTAATGAAATAGGACTTTGTGGCGTGTCGACCGATATTACGGAACGTAAGAAAACAACCAGGCAGCTGAATTACCATTTGCATTTTCAGGAAATGGTGGCAAAGGTCTCTTCTTCTTTTGTAAACGTGCACAAAGACAACTTTGATGAAAAGGTGAATCAAATGCTCGTCGAGATAGGGCATTTTTTTGAAGTGGACAGAACCTATCTGTTCAGATTCTCCTCCGATTACAAGACGATGACCAATACCCATGAATGGTGTGCCGAAGGGATTCCATCTTTCATGGATGCCATGCAGAATTTTTTAATGGAGGAGCTGCCGTGGTGGAAGGAACAGGTGGTGAACAGAAAAGCCGTTCGAATTGCTGATGTTGACCAGCTCCCTGCTGAAGCCTTGAAAGAGAGGAAGGAGTTTAAAAGGCAAGGCATTCAGTCGCTGCTCACCGTGCCTGTTTTTGGCAAAGCTGCTGTGATCGGATTTTTTGGGTTTGATTCTGTGCGTACCCAAAAAAACTGGACTACTTACCAGGTAGAGATCTTGAAAATTTTGGGAAATATTATCACAGATGCCATCACCAAGGTGGAAGTTGAAGATAAGCTTGTGGAGGCCAAGGAGAAGGCTGAGGAAAGCAACCGGTTGAAGTCGGCTTTCCTGGCCAACGTGAGTCATGAGATCCGTACTCCGATGAATGCCATCCTGGGCTTCATGGAGCTGCTAAAGGAACCTGACCTGGAAAACCAGCAGCGCATTGAGTTTGTTGATATCGTGAACAAAAGCGGCCAGCGGTTGCTGCACACCATCAATGACATCATTGAGGCCGCCAAACTGGAGTCCGGACAAGTGGAAGTGGTGACAGAAAAGGTTTGCATTTCTGATGTCATGCAATATTTTCACAAGCTGTTTGGCCATAAGGCAAAGGAGAAGAACCTGGCGCTCCGCATGGAAGAAGACTTGCCACCAGGAGCCGGATGCATTGTCACCGACCGGCACAAGCTGGAGGGCATTCTCACCAATCTGCTGAGCAATGCCATTAAGTTCACTGCCTCGGGGCACATCGTGCTGGGCTGTTATCTAAAGGATAATCAGCTGGTGTTTTATGTGAAGGATACGGGTGTGGGTGTCAGGGAAGACCGTCAGCGTGCCATCTTTGAGCGGTTTGTGCAGGCCGACCTTGAGCTCAGCCGTGGCTACGAGGGCTCAGGCCTTGGTCTCGCCATCGTGAAAGCTTATACCGACATACTGGGAGGCAAGCTGTGGATGGAAACAGAATACGGAAAGGGTAGCACATTTAGCGTGTCAATCCCTTACCGGCAGGCTGATCCGGTTGCGCCATCTGCTGATGTGAAGGAGGATAAGGCGCCCGTAGAGCCTGGCAGCCAAAAAATCCTGGTGGCTGAAGACGACATTATGAGCTATCAGTACCTGGCAGTCATCCTGGAGAAGCAGGGATTGACACCTCTACACGTGATGGAAGGCAAAGAGGCTGTAGATGCTGTACGCAGCAATCCCGGGATCACCATGGTGCTGATGGACTGGAAGATGCCCGGTATGAACGGCCTGGAAGCCACCCGCGAGATCCGGAAGTTCAATCCTGACATACCCATTGTCATTCAGACCGCTCATGCCCTCGAAGGCGACCGGGAAAAGGCCCGGGAAGCAGGATGTACCGACTATATCTCTAAGCCCATCAAGTCAGATACCCTTGTGAGGGTGTTAAGGGAGCATTTGCACGATTAATGTTTTAATTTTTTTGAGAGAGCTTGTTGGCTTTTAGCTTTTGGCCCCTGGACTTTTCCAGGTGTTGTTGTTTTTTCTTATATTTAAGGGAAAAATGATTTATTGTCAAATTAAAACCATCTTATTATGAAATGGCTTAGAAAAATTACCCTTATCTTGTTGCTCGCCGCGATGGGCGCATTTATGACCAGCTGCTTCGGGACTTTTCAGCTCACCCGCAACGTGTATAGCTGGAATGAAAGTGTAACCTCCAACAAATTTGCCCAAACCCTCCTTTTCTATGGGATGAATGTGGTTCCGGTTTACGGGGCGGCAACCTTTTTGGACTTCTTTGTATTTAACCTCGTGGAGTTCTGGTCAGGCAGTAATCCCATTGCCATGGCTGAGTACGAGGAGGAAACCCAGCTGGTGCAGGTGGATGGACAATGGTATGAGATGCATGCAACAAAAAACCATTTTACCGTGTCGAAGGTGGAAGACGGAAGCGTCGCTGAAATATTATATTCCATTCAGTTTGACGAACTTACCCGTCAATTTATCGTGAAGGCCGACACGGAGGGACAGTAATCAGGTTTCTGTTTGCAGTATTGGTGCTTTGCCAGAATGCCCGGGATAGATGTTATTGCTGGTTTGCCGGCTTAGCTGGTATGGAGACGGTAAACGTGCTTCCTATGCCTTCTTCGCTTTCCACCAGGATCTTGCCGCCGTGCAGGTCAACAAACTCTTTACACAGAATAAGACCAAGGCCGCTACTTGCCTCATTTTGGGTTCCGCTTCGCCGGGTGTTTTTTCCTATTTCAAAGAGATCCTTTTTTATGGATGGTGGGATTCCTATGCCTGTATCGTGCACGGAGAATATTGTATTGTTTGTTTCCATCCTGGCCGTTATCGTGACCTTGCCACCAGGTGCGGTAAACTTTATGGCATTGGAAATGAGATTTCTTACCACGACGTTGATCATTTCCCTGTCAGCATAAAAGATAGCATCTCCCGGTATGTGCTGAATGATTGAAATGTTCTTTTGGGAAGCATTTTCGGCTAAAAACTGTACGGCTTCATCCACAAACGGTTGCACCGATATTGTTTCCGGATTGTAGCCCATGCGCCCGGTTTGTGTGCGTGCCCAGTTCAGCAGGTTGTTCAACAGGTCAACGGAGGCTTTTGATGCGTTTTGAATGATTTGCACGTATTCCGGAAGCTGTTCGTAGTTTTTTTGGTCCACCGCTTCCGTGAGCAAATTGCTGAACCCGAGAATTGCAGTAAAAGGGCTTTTCAGATCATGGCCAATGACTGAAAACATTTTGTTTTTTTCCTGGTTGATCTTTTCCAGCTCTTCATTTGCAGCCTGCGTCACCTCCTTTTCTTCCCTTAACATGTTTTCCAGCTCAGCCCTCCTGTTTAAGTTGATGAGGATCTGGCAGAAAACATGTAACAGGTGCTTTTCTTTTTCACTGTAGTCATGGTGTTGGCGAACGGAGAAAAACCCCACAAAGCCTGTGCATTGATGCTGCTGCATCATGGGCAGTGCGATAAGGCTTTTAATATTAAGCGCCTGCAGTGTTGTCCTTACCGGGTTATTTGCCGGCAGGGAAAAGGTATCGGTTACAAAGATGGTCTTTCCCTTTCTGTGCTTTTCAACCCACCAGTCCATGTTTCCCATTGGTATCTCATGCAGCTCATCAACCAGGTGTGCGATGTCAGGGTTTATCCATTCGTATGCGTTTCTGGCCAACTGCTTCTCCCAGTCATAATACATCACATGCGCCCTGTCGGCATGTACAAACTCACTAAGTTCTGCCAGCGACTGCTTTATGCTTTCGTCAATATCCTTAATGCTGATGTTGATGTATTTGGAAGCCATATTCATCAGCAGGTGTTGCAAGTCAGAGAGCTTTATAAGCTCTTTTTCGGCCATTTTCCGGTGGGTGATATCTGCTACGGAGCCAATGACCTTAACGGGCTTTCCACTGTCATCACAAATGGCACGGCCGCGTTCAATCAGGTATTTGATTTCGTTGTCCGGGGTAATGATCCGGTGTTCTATTTCCAGGTCCGCACAATGCTTTATGCAGTTGTCAAAAGCTTCCCGAACTTTTTTCCAATCCTCCGGATGCAACAGGGTTGCCACGTTGTTAAAGGTGAGGTTAAATTCGTCCGGGTTAAGTTGATAGATCCGGTACAGGTTTTCTGACCACAGCAGCTTATCATTGCTTATGTCATACTCCCAGCTCCCGGTATTACCAACAGATTCAGCCTCATTAAGGCGGGCCAGGCTATTGGCGATGGCTTCCTCGGAGGCTTTTTGCTCCGTTATGTTCCTTACCAGCACCACATGCTTTTCAGAACCAAATGGCACTACCCTGGCCTCGTAATGATTTAACCCGTCAGCAACTTCCAATGAATAAGAGATCTTGAGAACACTTTCCCTGTCTGGCGATTTTGAAAAGGCTGCATCAAATTTCCGTGTTACACCGGCCGGGAGTATTTCTTTGTAATGCTTTCCAATGAAGGCCTCCGGTGGCACATAGAGTTCCCTGAAGTCTGCTTTGAAATCTAAAAAAACGCCTTCATTGTTTATCACAAAATACTGATCAGGAATGCTTTTCACCAATGCACGATGGTATTTTTCGCTTTCCAGGATCTTTTGCTCAGCCTTTATTCTACTTAGCATCATCCCTGCCATGTCTGCGTACAGCTCTGCCATTTCCTGGTTTTTCAGGGTAGTCCCTTTCTCAAACATCAGGGTGAAATCGCCGATGAACTGTTCGTGTTTCGTGGTTTTGATGACGACCGTCTCTTTAATGCTGAACGTGTTGCATAACAGCTGAACGATCTTTGGGGATACGCGATCTCCTGTCAGACTTGTGAGGTCATGAAAAACAGTGGTTTTGTGAGCCCTGATCTTTTTTTCCCTTTCCGGGTCTTCATCCCACCTTTTCCCTGTCAGCTCAAAGCCCATCATGGATATGGCCCTCCGGATATTCCCCCTGATTCCTTCAATGGCAACAGTCGTAAAGCTGCGGTCCTCCTCAAATACATTGAGGGCGCCGTAGCGGGCTCCGGTGATGGCAAGCATATCCTGCAGAATGAGTTTATACTCCACGGTTGTGGCCGTATACTCATTAAATCTCTTAGAAGCTTCTGTGATGATTTTTTCTGGCTTCATAGTTTGTTGACAGGATTTATATGCCTGGTAATGCTCAGCCTGGTGGCTTTCGTTCGGGCTTCAGCTTCCCATTACGAAAAGGCGGACCAGAAAAACGCAAGTATAAAGAATAGTTGGATAATATACAAAGATATGCCGTCTTTTTTGAAAATTCTGATCTTATCTGTTAAATCAGTATAAAAATCGCGCTTTTGGCCGTTACAAAAGAAATGTAGCATGAAAGGCGATGATCGTTTTTACAAACATTTAACGAATTTTTCCTGTTGCGTAACGCGTAATTCTCTGACAAAGAATTATGAAGTTCTTATCTTTGCACTCATGAACGCACATCAAAGGCTCTTAACCAAACAAGAAGAAGATTATTATCTGCAACGGATGGACGAGGTGAGCAGGTCATTTGCCATCGTGGTTCCTCAGATGGAAAAGCCACTGGATGATTACACCGGGATCTCCTATTTGCTTTGCAGGGTAGCTGATAATATTGAAGATGTTGAGGCGCCGGAGAGCTTTAAGCTTGAACGTTTTGAGGAAATGATCCGGATGCTCGACGGGAGAGCCGATTCAACAGAAGTGTTGTCAGAATGGGAAGCCCATGCATGGCCGGGCCTGACAGAAGATGAGCAAAACCTGATGACGATAAGGCAGGGTTTGATGTTGTGGCAGATCTTTAACAAATTTCCTGCCCGCATTAAAAGACATATCGGCTATTGGGTCAGCGAGATGATCAGCGGCATGGCGGCCAACCTGGACCCGGAAAGGTCCATTCTGAAAGAGGCCTCTGGCATAAGCACCCTGGAATCTGTGGAAGCTTACAATAGGTATTGTTATGTTGTTGCCGGCAACGTGGGTCATCTGCTCACAAGGCTTACGGCTGATTTTTATGGATTCAGTCAGCACACGGTACATCAGCTGCTTGCTTACACAGAGCATTTTGCACGTACATTGCAAAAGACAAATATTTTAAAGGATTTTGGGAAGGACCTTTCCCGGGGTATTTGCTATATCCCGAGGCAATGGATGAAATCGGCCGGTAAGCTGATCGAAGGGGTCACCATGGAGACCAGGAAGCTGGTGTTGCATGACATTTTTACGGAGTTAAAAGGTGCCGTGCAATACGTAAGCCACATTCCCCTGTTTGCCAGGGGATATCGCATGGGTGCGCTGCTTTGCCTGCTGCCTGCCTTTGAAACCGCCAGGCTTGCGCTGGAAAACGTCGAGGACACGCTTACCGGTGATGCAAGTCTGAAGATCAGCCGCGACGTCATGGAGCGTTGTTTTTACCTGGCCATGCAAATCGCCGGCGACAACGAGGTGCTTCACCGGTATTATCAGGAGCAGGTTGCCATGCTAAAAGATACTTTCCAGGAAGAATACTCGCTCTGACCTGTGCGGCCATTACCCAAGCCCCATTCTCCACAAATTGACAAATTTTCAGCAAGCCATGATTCCTTCGTGCAGAAGGAATATTTCTTGCTTTTCCGTAATTTAGCAATAGAAACTTCATTGGAAATGGATCCTTCATTACAGGAAGCTATCTCTAAGGCCGAACAGATCCTGGAAGCGGAAAAGGAGGAGTTGTGGCATCTGCTCACCTCTCATGGGATTGATGAGTTTGCTGCTCCCAGGGGCTTCCTGATGTTTCTTGAAGAAGACGCCAAATACCGGATCAGGGCGCTGGGTTTGCCCGAAGACCTGCTGAAACACTACCTCGCGAGGGTGTGTGATATCTATGGCCCATATTCGGAAGACCAGCCCGGCCCGGAGAAAAAATACTACGACAACGATTTATACCTGCCGCCTGAACCTTAATTCGCCAGCCATTTCTGGTAGATGACATCATACGTGCCATCAGCATGCATGGCATCAAGGGTTCCCTGCCATGCCTCAACTGTTGATGTAGGAGTGTTCGTTGAAAAAGTGATGTAAAAGTCTGACGACATCAGCATAAACGTGGCATCTACCTCTGCGTAAGCATAGTCGTTTGCTGACAGGATATCGGATATGGTAAGCCCTGAACAGACAAACGCATCCACCTCTCCGTTCATCAGCCATTCAACGACCACTCCCGGGCTGCCATCTGAAACCAGGTTGGTGAACCCAAGTTCCTGCAGATGCTGATCAGAATACCAGGAGTTTACCGTGCCGACCGCGTCGAGGTTCATGGCCTCTTCGATGCTGTTGATGCTGATATCCGCATCCGCCCGGGTATAGAAAAAGGTTTCGTTTGTCCCGATAGGTCCTACCCACTGAAACAGGGTGTCCCGCTGATCTGTCCTGTCCATCGTAAACAAACAGAAGTTGGGGTTGTCCAGCGCCATCTCGTAGGCATTGCTCCAGGTGGTGAGTCTTATGTCTTCGAAGAGGTTATTCCTTAACATGATCTCCCTGACGATGTCGGTGCCAAAGCCGGTGATCTCGCCAAAGTCATTCATAAAAGTCAGCGGCGGATAGTTTTCGGTATAGACCTGCATGGTGCCGGGAAAGTCGGATGTGTTCAGGTATTGTTGTGACAGTTGCCGCAGGAAACCGTTTTGCTTCAGTTGGTCAATGGTGTTTTGGAAATCGGCCACCACGTGATCGGGAACCATCTCGTTGAAAGCGAAATAGAGGAGTTCCGTTTTGATCGGCAGCACATTTTTTACGTGATAGTACAGGTGGCCTGATGCTTCCAGGGCGCTCTGTGCGGAAAGCCTGTCGGACGGATAAAGGGTGATCTCCCCCTGGAGCAGCTGCTCAAAGCCCTGCTGATGATCATCCACGTAAACCAGGTTGGGGAAATTATGTTCTTCAAGATATGTGGTTATGGAATAGCCTTCCACCACCCCTATGGCATCCGTGTTTTTGGCATCTTCCAGTGAGTTTATGTTCAGGTCTTGCTGCGAATCCGTGTAAAAATGATACTCCAATGCCGCAAAGGGACCTGCCCATTTATACTGATCCTTTCGTTCGTCGTTAAGAACCATCGAAAATAGCACCCCGTTGGGTGTGTTGTCGAGCATGGACAAGCTCTCGCTCCACGGCATGATACTAATCTCCGGGGTAAAGTCCAGTTCCCGGGCAATCTCGTCCAGCAGGCTGGGAGCAAAGCCGGCTATTGTCCCATTGTCTTCATAGTTGAACGGTGCATAATTTTCAGTAAAAAAGGCCAGCTCATAATCATAGCCTTCGTGTTCCGTTTTTTCGCAAGCGGTAATGGCAGCGAATACAAATAGGAAGCATACGCTCAGTTGTAATAAGTTGTTTTTCATTGTTTCGGTGAGGTTTTGGTAAGGTTTCGGTGAGGTTAGGTGTGATTTCGGTAAAAAAATGTGTAAACGGTCGCAATTTAAGAAAAAATTATATCAGAATGGCTGTTTTTTTATTGAAGATGGTTGATTTTGCCGTTTTTATATAGTTATAAGGGAGCTTTGTGAACAAAAATAAGGACGGGTTAGAAGCTGGAAGGAAGAAAGAGGGGAGAAGGTAGAAGTGTTAAAACGACTTCGGCTGAAAGCCTTTCGGGTTGAGCACGCTGATTTTTTGATCAGATGGGGTTAGCACAAGCAGTCCCTTGTTGTTGGCAAGTTTCATGGCGGCTTTTTCCACGATCATGCCGGCAACGGCACCGAGGATTTTTCGGTCGGCGTATTCCGGAAACAGAACATCAGCCAGACCTTTTCAAAGGTCAGCGGCTGTTGGGGCTGGTAGGATCCGCCGGGCTCATTGACGTCGTCGGGGCCGTTGGATGTGCCGTTGTTGTCTTCCGTTGTCATTGCCGAAAAATTTCTACAAATATAGTAAAAATCAACCTAAAGAATACTATTATATTGTTAAAAAAACACCAATGGTCGTTATTATTTGTTGGACGGTTTTCAGCTTTGGCGAGCCATCTTCTTCATACGGCTCGTCCAGCCAGATGATCCTGCCGTGCACCTCGCCGCGGTCATCGGTGTATATCTCAACCTGCGATTCGTCGTCTTCGGTTATCCAGTAGCCGTTGATCCGGTCCGACTGGGCATAAGTCATTGACGTGAGGAAGAGAACCAGGACAGGTAATGCAATTTTTTTCATGGGTACGGGGTTTGTTCGGTAGTTTTGTGAGTTCTACCAGGGTAACGGGTTGTTCGGTAAAATGTTTGTCTGCACAAAGCTTTTCCCGGAAGGCTGGTGAGCCAACCGCGACATCATCTGCACATCGAATGGTTGGGTTTTTGGGCTATTCCGGTTCGCGGCCATTTCAATGGCCAAAATATCAGACAAAATGCACGGTTTTATGCTACATGACCAATTGATGTGATATCAAAATATCGTAAATCCACAAAAAAGGCTTTTAAACACACAAAATATTTGCATATTACAATATAAATGCATAATTTGCCAATGAAATAGGCATTTAAACATATAAGCATATATATTCTTTGAACGCTGCAACTGCTTTCATCCATTTTCTTCACGAAAAAAGCATACAATGAAAAACTTCTTATTCCCCTTTGTTGGTATGATGCTGCTCATACTCTCCGTAAGCCGGATATTGGCGCAGACCACTGAGCTTACCGGCGAAACAGCTCCCTTTTATTATAACGTTCCCTTATCGGGTCTTGCCCTTGTGGTTATGTTGCTGCTGATCATGCTTTTCCTGGTATGGCGCTAC
>SL_3KL_010_SEDDRAFT_10003280_pt1 | contig 14714 bp, 12 predicted proteins | sample SodLakKL_010_SED_2_FD_10381 | JGI IMG/M metagenome (IMG submission 10381)
TGTGAAGTCGTTGCATCGAAAAACCCTATATGAGTCGAAACCACACAGTCAGGCTAATGACCAGACTTGATGCCACCGGATCGAAAGGAGCCCCAACCGGGCTGAATATCATCCACGCAGAGCTTAATTTGACCGGCCTTCACCAAGCCCCAACCGGGGCGGAATCATCAACATAGGGCATAGCCCTATGATTCAGGCCAGCGGACTGACGGAAGCCCCGAAGGGGCGGAAGCCTTCCATATATCAAATTTCAGAACAAAAGCTCTGTGATAGGGTAGTTTTTTTATTTACGATTTAAAAACAGGAACAAACTCTTTCAGAGGCATTTCTGAGGATGATACTGAATTATTCTCTCTCTCCAGGGTCATCTCATACATCACACGGTCACTTCGATAGTATCTTTTCTGATAATAAACCGGTTTCTCACCTATCGTGAATGACGTTCTGTCGATAAGGAGAATAGCTTCGCCTTTTTCAAGGTTCAGTTCTCTGGCAATGGCATCATCAGCAATTTCGGCAGAAATCCGGTAGCACCCCCTGATGATTTTAATATCGTATTCGTCTTCCAGGGTCTGGTAGATCGTTTTTTCAGTTAGCTTATCCTTGTCGAGAAGCTGGCCATAAAGTATGGGCAGCCATGTAATGTCGTATGCTACAGGCTCTCCATCTCCTTTTCGAAGCCGGTCGATCTGAATGACCTTCTGGCCGGGTTCAATATTCAGGATTTCAGCAAGCCAGTCCGGTGAATCTATCGTGATAAATTTTCGTACCTCTGAGGCCGCTTTTAGCCCGGCTTTTTCCATATCCTCATTAAAGTCGGTCAACTGAACGAGGTTGTGAGGTGCGCGCTTGTCGCTTACAAATGATCCGAGCCCCTGGCATCTGTAAATGATTGAATCACTCTCCAGGGATTGAAGTGCACGACGAATAGTTACCCTGCTGACATCGAACTTTTTGGCGAGTTCATTTTCAGATGGTAATTTTTCTTCGGGTTTAAAATTTCCCTTCTCAATTTGATCACGAAGCCACTGGGAAATCTGGCTGTGTCGGGGAATGCCTTCTTTAAGCATAATAATGTTTTTGTTTTGAAAATAATGAAACTGCCCATTAACATCAATACTTGTATTAACATGTATTTTTAGTTATTGTACGGATAATCTAAAAATTCAAATGGGTGTTAGTTATGAGTGCGATAAGAACTGTTTCCGGAAAACAAGTACTTAAAAAGAATAGTGGGCCGTATGTTACACACCACCAGATATTGATTGTCGGGGGCGGATCCGCAGGTATTTCTGTAGCTGCTTCACTCAGAAAGAAATTAAAACATTCTGATATAGCGATCATTGATCCTGCTAAAGATCACTTCTACCAGCCATTGTGGACATTGGCTGGTGTCGGCCTGGTTGAGAAGGAGGAGACTCACCGACGCATGGAGGATGTTATCCCGGATGATGTGGTATTTATCCACGATGCGGTGACTGGATTTCAGCCTGATGAAAAGTTGGTTATTACGAGAAACGGTGAGCTTTTTTCCTATGAATATCTGATTGTGGCACCGGGAATACAGATCGATTGGGATGCCATACCCGGGTTAAGTGATGCAATCGGGACGAATGGAATATGCAGTGTATACTCCTACAGATATGTCGATTATGTAAATGAATGCGTGCAAAATCTGAATAGGGGAACGGCTCTGTTTACCCAGCCGAATACGAAATTTAAGTGTGGAGGGGCACCTCAGAAAATCATGTACATGGCAAGTGATACATGGCGGAGAAAGGGAGTATTGAATAATATTGATGTTCATTTTACCAGCGGTGGCAGTATCATCTTCGGGGTTCCTGAAGTAGCAGAGGCATTAAAAGCACCGATTGAGAGATATGGGATCAAGACTCATTTTCTGCACAACCTGAAGGAGGTGAAACCCGATGATAAGATTGCTGTTTATGATATATATAAAGACGGAGAAGTGGTAGATCAAAAAGAGATGAAGTTCGATATGCTGCATGTGACTCCGCCAATGAGTGCACCTGATTTTGTCAGAAACAGTCCGATTGCCGATGCGGAAGGATGGGTTGAGGTTCATAAGCATACTCTTCAGCATGTAAGATATCCGGACATATTCAGCCTTGGTGATGCCGGCAGTACTCCCAATGCAAAGACTGGTGCTGCAGTACGAAAACAGACTAAGGTTGTAGTGTCCAATATTGTATCTCTGATTAATCGTGGTAAGCTGGATCCGAACATGTCGTATGATGGCTATGGATCCTGTCCGCTCCTGACGGGTTATGGCAAGCTCATACTCGCAGAATTTGACTACGATAACAATATGACTCCGTCGTTCCCGATCAACCAGGCGAAAGAGCGATGGTCTATGTATGTGCTTAAAAAAGAAGTACTTCCAAGGCTTTATTGGCATGGTATGCTGAAAGGAAGAGCATAGAATTTACTTGTATTGACAAGTAGTTACAATCTTCGTATATTAATTACAGATAAACAAACAGAAACAAAAAATAACATCATGTTAGACTTTCTATATCAACCGTGGCCCTGGTATGTGGCCGGTCCGATTATCGGGCTTACCGTACCGCTGTTATTGTTAGCGGGCGGGAAGATGTTCGGTGTCTCTGCGAACCTGAGACACGCCTGCGCTGCCTGTAACTTCGGCNATGTTGAATTTTTTAATTACGACTGGAAATCTGCAGGGAAATGGAACCTGACGTTTTTGGTCGGATCCGTGCTTGGCGGTTTTTTGGGCGGATATGTATTTGCGAACCCTGAGCCCATACAGCTTGCAGCTTCAACGATTACAGATCTGCAGTCACTTGGAATTCAGGATTTTAATGGACTGGTGCCGGACGATCTTTTTGAATGGAGTGTACTCGGTTCAGGAACAGGATTGATTGTGCTTGTACTCGGCGGTTTTCTCGTTGGATTTGGAGCAAGATATGCAGGCGGTTGCACATCCGGTCATGCTATTTCGGGACTTTCAGATTTACAACTCGCATCCCTGATCGCTGTCATCGGATTTTTTATCGGTGGTTTACTGATGACCTACCTGTTATATCCAATCATCTTATCCTAAACTTTCTAATGACATGAAATTCACAGAATATTTAAAATACTTAACTATTGGGATTGTATTCGGCTTTGTGCTGATAAAATCTGAAGTTGTATCCTGGTTCAGAATCCAGGAGATGTTCCGGTTTGATTCCATTCATATGTACGGAATCATCGGGCTGGCAGTTATTGTAGGAATCATATCAGTTCAGATCATCAAGAGGCTGAATATGAAAGATTCCCAGGGGAACCCGATTTCCATACCACCAAAAGATGCTTCACAGGTAACCCGATACATTGTAGGAGGAAGCATTTTTGGACTTGGCTGGGCGTTGCTTGGTGCCTGTCCGGGGCCGATGTTCGCACTGCTGGGTAGCGGATTAACCATAATGGTTGTCCCCATCCTGGCAGCTCTTGCAGGTACATACACGTATGGATTATTGAGAGACAAATTACCACACTAATACAGAGAAAAAACTTTTAGTAAACGAATATCAAAAACCAAAAAACAGAGTAGAACTATGTATTTCAAACAATTCTTCGATGATAAATTAGCACAATACGCATACCTGGTAGGTTGCCAGGCAAACGGTACAGCCGTTGTAATTGATCCGATGAGAGATATCGATCAATATATCAATGCAGCAGCCAAAGAAAACCTCACAATTGTAGCTGCAGCCGATACACATATTCATGCCGACTATATTTCCGGGCTTCGTGAATTCGCAGAAAGAGGTGTAAAGGTTTATGCTTCAGATGAAGGTGATAAAGACTGGAAATATGAGTGGTTAATTGATAGTAATTATGATTATGAATTCATGAAAAATGGTGATGAGTTCAAAATCGGAAATATTACCATCAAAGCGTGGCATACACCCGGACACACACCGGAACACCTGAGTTTTCTGATAACCGATGGTGCGGCTGCAGATGAGCCGATGGGAGTGGCGACCGGTGACTTCGTTTTTGTCGGTGATGTCGGCCGTCCGGATTTACTGGAATCTGCTGCAGGACAGGAAAATGTGATGGAACCTTCAGCGCGAACTCTCTATAAAACCGTAGAAGAGTTCAAGAGTTTGCCTGAGTACATGCAGATCTGGCCAGGACACGGTGCCGGAAGTGCATGCGGGAAAGCACTGGGTGCGATTCCTGAATCCACAGTCGGGTATGAACTCCGGTATAATAACTCATTGAAATCAGCGACTTCAGAAGATAATTTTGTCAAGTTTATCCTTGAAGGTCAGCCGGAACCACCTCTTTACTTCGCGAGAATGAAGAGGGATAATAAAATTGGCCCTGCGATTATTGGAGGTGTACCTAAAACTCAAAGGCTGACCCTCAGGCAGTTGGGCAATATTGTAAATAAGGAAGGGACGGTCATTCTCGATACACGGGAAAGAAACGAGTATGCCGCCGGACACATTCCGGGATCTCTGCTTTCACCGCTGAATAAGCAGTTCAATACAGTAGCCGGATCATACATCACTGAGGATGAAGAGATCTACCTGCTGGTTGAAGAGCACAAGCTGGATGAAGCAATCCGTGACCTTTACAGAATCGGGCTCGATAATGTAAAAGGGTTTGTAACCCCGAGAGACCTCGAGATGTATAAAACACAGGGAGGAGAACTGGACAAGCTTCCGGTAGTAACTTTCAAAGCAGTTGAAAACCTGACTGATCAAGAAGCAGTTCTTGATGTCAGAAAAGCATCTGAGTATGAAGAAGCACATGTGGATGGAGCAATTAATATCGCCCATACAAGGATGCTTCCGAGAAAGGACGAACTTTCATCCGACAAGAGATACCTGGTTCACTGCCAGTCAGGAGGACGATCAGCGGTAGCTGCAGCATTGCTTAAAAGAGCCGGGTATGATGTTGCCCTGATCGACGATGAGTTCGAAAACTATAAAGCAGTACAACCAGCCTAAACATTATTTAATAAGACCGAATCCGGCAGTATGATAGCTGCCGGTGACTTTATCAGTAAAAAATCAGGGAGGAAAGTTAAGGCGGAGATATAAACTGTCATCAGGATCCTCAGATATATTGGGATCACCTCCAGTTAAATTGTAAATCATGAACTCAATCATCAACCACATTAAAAGCTACTTCCCGATTTTGGATACATTCCGAAATTATAATAAGGAGGATTTCAGGGGGGATCTGAATGCAGGGGTGACGGTTGCAATTATGCTTGTACCCCAGGGAATGGCTTATGCGGTATTAGCAGGACTACCTCCGGTGTACGGACTCTATGCATCCATTGTGCCTGTTTTGTTGTATGCTATCTTCGGAACGTCAAGACATATGGGTGTCGGGCCCGTTGCAATAGTTTCACTCCTGGTAATTGCCGGTGTTGGCGAATTAGCGGAAGTAGGCAGTGACAGGTTTATTCACCTGGCTATCATGACGGCATTGGGAGTTGGAGTTGTTCAGTTTTTGATGGGGATCTTCAGAATGGGTTTTCTCGTGAATTTCCTCTCACATCCTGTATTGAGTGGTTTTACTTCCGCTGCTGCGATCATTATTGGCGTCAGTCAGCTTGGAAATTTGCTGGGGCTTGAACTGGCCCGATCAAAACAGGTGCATGAGATATTCATCGGAGTGTTCCAGAATATTGGTGAAATCGAAATCTATACTGCACTCATCGGTATTGGGTCGGTTGCAGCTATTATGTTGCTGAAAAAATGGAAAAAAACATTTCCCTCAGCTTTGCTTGTTGTGGTAGTGGGAACGGTTGTAACAGCAATTTTTAATTTGCATACATTCGGTGTTTCAATTGTGGGAGAAGTTCCGCAGGGCCTGCCGTCTTTTCAAAACCCGGGACTTGATTTTGACGATATACAGGCAATACTGCCAATTGTGCTTGTGATTGCGCTTGTCAGTTATATGGAGTCGATTGCAGTCGCAAAGGCAGTTGCAAATAAACGCGGCTATAAAATTGATGCCAACCAGGAACTGGTGGCACTTGGCAGTGCAAATATCGGTGGTTCTTTATTCCAGTCGTTCCCGACAACAGGTGGATTTTCAAGAACTGCTGTAAATGACCAGTCAGGTGCAAAATCAACTATTGCATCTATCATCACTGCCGGTTTGATAGCAGTTACCGTCCTGTTTTTAACACCTCTGTTTTATTATCTGCCAAATGCAGTCCTCGCAGCAATTATCATGGTAGCAGTGGCAGGCCTGTTTGATTCAAAAGAGATGTCATTTCTTTGGCAAACAGACAGAAAAGATCTTGCAATGCTGATCATTACATTTGCATCTACGTTGTTTCTGGGTATAGAAGAGGGAATTGCGATTGGTGTGATTATGTCGCTTGTAATGGTGATATATACAAGTACAAAGCCTCATTATGCTGAAGTAGGCCGGCTTGGATCAACCAGTAATTTCAGGAATATCAAACGTTACCCAGAAGCAAAAGTGGAAGAGGAAATACTGATCTACCGATTCGATTCAAACCTTTACTTCGCAAATGTGGAACACTTCAGGGAGACTCTTGATCAGAAAATAAATGATAGAGGAGTAAGCCTTGAATTGGTAATCCTGGACGCATCGTCAATTAACGATGTTGATTCAACTGGTATTCATACCCTCCAGGAATTAATCAAGGATTTACGTTTAAAAAGAATAACATTCTATATGGCGGGTGTAATCGGCCCTGTCAGAGACAGATTGAAAGCCTGTGGTATTACAGATACAATGGGTGAAGAGAATTTCTTTTTTGATGTAGCTGATGCAGTGGCCTATTACAAGGAAAAGGGTGCAGATGAAGCCAGGAAAGAATTTTCACCCTGTCAGACGAATCTTAATGAATCATGAGTTCTGAAGTTTTGTACAAGACAGGGCAGAAAGTATTGGAACTTTCAGGTTATGGAGGGATAGCGGTTATGCCATTGGAGCCATCCTGACCGGTATCATTGCAGATTTTTTCGATCTGTCGATAGCGATAACGGTAACCGGTATGATTACTTTCGTATCAGGCTTATATATTGCTTTCAGGATGAACGCTTTAACATTACCCGTTATCAGGAAATAAATCTTTCAAAACAAGTAACCACGAATTTTAAATATTAAACCATTATGAAGCTCATGAATCTTATATTCAGCATTCAGGTTTAAGTCTTGAGTGCCGGGCTTCTTCCAAACACAAAGAATGAAATAAACATGTTTAATTTTATGACAAAAACTTCAGATATCGATATTTCTGCTGAAGAGTTCAAAGAGAAATTGAAATCAAAACCCGGAAAAATCATTGATGTGAGAACCCGGGTTGAATATGACGAAGGCCATCTGGCAATCACCGATGAGCAGTACGACTGGAACAGCGGTGAATTTCACAAGGTGGTGGGCCAGATGGAAAAAGATAAAACCTACTATCTCTATTGCCGGTCGGGAAACAGAAGCGGCCTGGCTGCCAGAATGATGAGAAAAAAAGGTTTTGAAAATGTCTACAATGTCGGCGGTTTCGAAGACCTCGCCGAATTCGGTTTCCAAGCGGAACGGGATTAAGATTTAGCCTCTGAATTAATCCTGGCCTGTTAAACAGAGCCGGGATAATTCAGGAGCTGCCAATCCTGCCAAATTCAATAATAAAAATTCAGAAAAGAATGAATACAATCCCAGATCAAAATTACAAAGAGATTGAAGAAGCGATTAAAAGTGAGGAGAGTGTAGTGGGTATAGACGCCAAAAAAACCCATATCATAATCATCCATATGCTCAATGAGATCACAGAGAAGCTCGCAACATTAGAGCAAAGAATTGAAAGGTTGGAGAAGTAAAACGGTCTATTTACCATTGAAAGTCTTGCTGAAACCCTGGAAATATGGGTTGACTCTATCATGGATACTATTATTGTCAGTTCAAGGATTTGAGTAATCAATCCGAATGAAACAATTTGTTCTGGCCGGCATATTCGGTTAGTAATTCAGCCGGCTTAAACCGGTTTCCATAATCTTCGGCAAGCTCATCCATCAGGCTCACAACTTCAACGGCCCCTTCCCGGTCGATATACCGGAATGGCCCCCCGAGAAATGGCGGAAAGCCCAGTCCAAGTATAGCTCCGAGGTCTCCGTCTTTCGGATTTTGAAGAATTCCTTCCTGGAGACAATAAACCGCTTCGTTTACCATCATCATAGCCAGCCTGAACTGGATGTCGTCCTTATCAAATTTTTGCCGTTCAACCCCTCCGAAGAATTGATATATGTCGCTGTTTACTTCTTTCTTCTTCCCGTTGTAAGTGTAAAACCCTTTTTTATTTTTTCGGCCTTTGAACCCTGCATTCACCAATTCCACAGCTTTTTTACTCGTTTTTGCTCCCCTGGACTCAAATTTATCACTTAAAACGTCAGCCACATGGGCACCCACATCGATTCCCACTTCATCAAAAAGAGCGACCGGCCCGACAGGGAATCCGAAGTCCTTTAACGCTTTGTCAACCTGTTCTATGGCAGCCCCTTCCTCAAGCAGCAATAAAGCCTCGTTCATAAAAGGGGCGAGAATTCTTGTGGTGTAAAAACCGGGGCCATCATTTACGACAATAACCGTTTTACCTTGTTTAATGCCTACTTCATATGCAGTAGAGGTAACCCAGTCGGCCGTTTGATCGGTTTTGATGATTTCGAGAAGAGGCATTTTCTGAACCGGTGAAAAATAATGCATGCCGATGATGTTTTCCGGACGTTTTGCCCTGGCTGCAATATCACTGATAGGCAGGGATGATGTGTTTGATGCAACAATACATTTCTCATTTGTATTGGACTCCACTTCTTCCACAATTTTTTGTTTCAGTTCCAGGTCTTCAAATACCGCTTCAATCACCAGGTCAATGTTGCCGAATGAGTCGTAGGTCTCTGTAGGGTGGATGTAACTTAATCTGGATTCTTTTTCAAACTCTGTGATAATTTTTTTGTCTGCTTCTTTTAGAAGATTGTCATGAATCGATTTTTTGCCGTTCAAAGCCTGATCAATTTCCTGGTCTTTTAACCAAACGTGGTAACCCTGATTGATACTGACTTCAGTGATACCGGTGCCCATCAAGCCGGCGCCCAGCACACCGATCTGTTTTACTTCTTCTTTAATCTCTTTATCCGGGTTCTTTTTAGCTTCGTTCATGGCAAAAAAGAGCTGAACCAGTGATCTCGATTCTGGTGTAACTGCCATCTTTCCAAAAATCCTGGATTCATTTTTCAGTCCGGAGCGCAGCCCTTCCTTGTATCCATAACGTACGCTTTCAATGATCTGTGGTGGGGCAGGATAATTTCCACGGGTTTGAGAAGCAGTTTTCTTATGGGCTTGTGAGAAAATGATCAGCCGGCCCAGGCCGTTGTTTTCAATTAATTTCTCAATAAACCCACGCCTGTCTTTCCGTTCAATTTTTCGGTTGGCGTATTTTTGCACTGCTTCAATCCCGGCCTGTTTCAGTTTGTGCCGGCTGACTACTTCATCGGCAAACCCGGTTCGACGGGCCTGGCGGCTATACATATTTTTGCCAGTCAGCAGGTAGGGAAGGGATTTTTGAATTCCGATCAGCCGGGGAAGCCGCTGGGTTCCGCCCATGCCGGGTATTAGTCCAAGCTTAACTTCGGGGAGGGCAATTTTTGTATCGCTACTATCAGAGACGATACGGTAATGACAGGCAAGTGCAAGCTCGGTGCCGCCACCCATACAAGAACCATGGATACATACCACAATCGGTTTTGGAAATTCTTCAATCTCAAGGAGAACTTCATGGCCGGTCCAACTCAGTTCTTCCATCTCCTCTGCAGTTTCTCTTGTTTTGAACATATCGATATCTGCACCAGCAATGAAATTATCATTCTTGCCACTCATCAGGATTGCGCCACGCAGTTCATTGTTCGATCTCAGGTCATCGAGGAAACCGGTAAACTCGTCAATTAGCTTTTCATTCAGTTTGTTTACCTTTTCATCAGGATCATCCAGGATGACGATTGCTACATTCCCTTCTTTCTCAATATTCAGTATCGGCATGGCTCAGTAATCTGTGATTGAATGTGGTTATCAGTTATCAGTTCGTTCAAGAATGATGGCATGGCCCTGTCCGCCGGCCGCGCATGCTGCAACAAGTGCAAACTGTCCATCTTCTTTGTGAAGCCGGTTTGCTGCTGTAGTTATCAGCCGTGTGCCGGTTGCGCCAAATGGATGTCCGAGTGAAAGTGATCCGCCCCAGAGATTGAACTTATCCATGGGAATTTCTCCGACTTTGCTGCTCTTGTTTAATCTTTGTTTTGCAAACTGATCACTGTCAAGAGCTTTGAGGACGGTCAGAATCTGTCCGGCAAAAGCTTCATGAAATTCAAATACATCGATATCCTGCAGGGAAAGGCCCATCTGATCGAGAACATTGGGTACGGCAATGGCCGGGCCGATAAGCAGCTCAACATCCGGCTGCCGGGCCACATAGGTATAGGCACGAAAACGGGCTTTGGCTTTGAAACCAAGTTCTTTTGCCTTATCACTTTCCATGATTAATGCAACAGATGCACCATCGGTAAGGGCCGATGAGTTTCCGGCAGTAACCGTACCGTACTTTTTTTCAAAAGCAGGTTTCAGTTTCGATAATTTATCCATGGATGTATCGGTATGGAAGGTGTTGTCGCTGGTGATCGGTTCAAATTCCGGTGGTGCTGCTGCCGGGAACAGTTCATTTTTCAACAAGCCATTTTTTGTTGCTTCTGCTGCAAGCTGATGGGATCTGAGTGCATACTGATCCTGTTCTTCGCGTGTAACCCCGTATTTGGCTGCCATTTTATCGCAGCTCGCACCCATGGTTTCACCGGTTGAATATTCTGAAATGGATGGAATTTCAGGAAGCAGGTCGGATGGGCGCAGACCTTTGAAAAATTTCAGGAAGTCACTAAAGGACCGGTATTTACGGGCTTCCAGCATTTTCTGGCGGAATTTTTTCCTGAAACGGATCGGAATATCCGACATGGTTTCGACACCACCCGCAATGATCACCTTGTTTTGTCCGGAACGGATTTTCTCCAAGGCGGTGGTTATTGCCACGTTGGATGAAATACAAGCCATGGTTGTCGTGAATGCAGGTACATCATCCGGGATGCCGGCAGCAAGTGCAGCCTCCCTGGCGATGTTACTTGTGTTTACATCCTGGATGACCGTACCCATGATGACCAATTCCACATGCTCTGGCTGCAGGCCGCTTTTTGTAATCAGCCCTTCCAGCGACATCCTTGCCAGGTCGAATGCGGAGAGGTGCTTGTAACTACTCATGGATCGCTGAAAAGGTATTCGTCCGCCGGCAACAATCACTGCTTCAAACCCGGATTTATTTTTTAGATTCATTTCCCCTGTGATTAGATGCGTAAGTTAATAAGCAGCTTTCAAACAGAAATATAAGTTAACACTGTTAACTAAAGTAGCAATTTTCAATAAGAAATCATTTCATTCCTTCATCGGATGAATCCCCTTCATCCGATGAATTGACGGGGCAGGGGTTGAAAACTGCCTGCACGGGTAAGGTATCGGTTCCGGTCACTGAGCAGGTTTTTTGGCGTGGGCTTTCCATTCATGGGATGACGGGAAGTCATACCATGAGGGTTCGGCCTGTCATCGGATGAATCCCCTTCATCCGATGAATAGACGAGGCAGGGGTTGAGAGCTGTCTGCAGGGTTAAGGCACTGGTTTCGGTCATTGAGCAGGTTTTCTGATATGTACTTTCCACTCATGGAATTGACGGGAAATCATGCCATGAGGATTCGATGCATTATCTGTTATAGGATTTGACATGCCTATGGCATTCTTTTATTCACTTTTCCTGAGTTCAATTGAGATTAGATTTCTAAAAAACATCTTTGTCTGAAATTGAATTGTTCTTATCTTCAGTGTCTTGCAACATACTGATGGATATCTCAGTTAGTTGGGACACCTGTCTTACAAGCAGGGGGGCATTTAAATGAGTATTAAGATCATTTATTGACATAGTGATAAAAAGTTGGGTGGTTAGCTCAGTTGGTTCAGAGCACCTGCCTTACAAGCAGGGGGTCACTGGTTCGAATCCAGTACCACCCACCATCAAGAAAAGCCTTGCAGATCAATCGGTTACAGATTTGCAGGGCTTTTTTTTAGTGATGATTTATAGTGTATAATAAAACGTTATTGCCACTATGTAATTTTTTTAGTCTTGTATTTTTGATATGTCATAGTTTACAGACCGTTAAAATTATGATTTTTGCAGTTTTTACCCGCCTATTTAATTATAATTCTTGATTTTCAATTCAGTGAGTATAATTTAGCATGAAAGCAAATTATACTTGGCAAGAATGGAAACAGAAAAGGAAGAAAACAAAAATTTCAAATACAAAATACCAAGGGAAAAACTAATAGAAGCAATTAAAGCTGATAATAATGAATTCTCTAATAGAGTAGATGAATTTAAAAAAATAGGAATCGAACGATTAACAGGAGAAGAGATAAATGAAATTATACCATCAAAGTTAGATTATTACATGAAAGGGCGATCAAGTGAGAAGTTTACATTTATTCAATCTGCTCACATTAAAGGAATTGATGATCGTAAACTTTTATTAAATAAATTGAAAAATGAATCTTTATGTTCTTTGATATTTTATCAGTGCAACCTACCCTCTATTGAGTTTAGAGATTGTCAATTTACATTTTCCGAACAGGATAATGGCTGCCAGTTCTTCATAAGCTTTATCAGGACAAACATTAAATATCTAATTTTTAAAAATAGCAGTATATGTCACTTGTCAGTACAGGACAATTCTAATATTGAATTAATAAATATTTTCAATTTATCAATGAGGGATTTATCAATAATAGATGGCTCTAGAGTTAATAAGATGAATATTAGTGGTGACTCTAAAGTTGGAGATATATCAATCACTCAAAATTCCATATTGAATAATGTTCAGATTTCAGATTCTCGAATTGGAGATTTTAATATTAGTAATGATTGTACTACTGGAAATGTTTATTTAACAAGTTCAACTTCAAAATCATTTAATATTCTAAATTCAAATTCAGGAAATATTAGCATATACTTAAGTAGAATGTTGGGCGATTTTTTGATTGTAAATTCTTATACAAAAACCTTCAATATTGATAAATCAGCAATTGAAAGTTTTAAAGTTATGAAGTCCAAATTAGAAAACTTCTACATTAAGAGAAATTCATCTTCCAAAAGTTTAGTGGTTAGGTATTCAACTGTTAAGGATATAGACGTAGATAATTCAACAATTGAAGATTTAATGATAAATCCAAATTCTCAAATTGGACATTTGAGAATTCAAGGGCAATCTAATGCTGGAAATATTAACATTATTCATTCTGAAACTGAAAGTATCTTAATAAAAAATTCAATGACAGATCTAATTAAAATCTTAAGATCAAATACTAAAGATATTAACATTAATAATTGCTCTACAGGAAATTTTGAGATTAGAAATTCAATCACAGGTGTATTAAGCATTCAAAAAATTGTTTGTGCGATACTTATAATAAGGAGTAAAATACCTGAATTTTATATAACTAATTCTCATTTGATAGAACTGATAATTGGAGTTGGTTCAGATATAAATTTAAATGTTGTCAATGGATCAATTAATTATTTAAATCTTCGAAAAAGTTCTGTTGAAATCACATCCTCACTTATATTAAGTAATGTAGCTCTCTATGCCTGTGTAATTGAAGAATTCAATAATTTAGGTAGGATATATTTTCGAAAGGTGCGGGCAATGGAAAAAGATATCATATTTCAAAAATTTATTTCTCAAAAACAAGAAGAATTAATAAATGAAAAAATAGATGTAATTAAAAATAAATTGAAACTTCGTCAAACTACATTTCGAATATATTTATCTTCATTAGGTAATTTCGAGTTAATGGAGTGTAAACTTGAAAAATTTGATCTTTTTGAGTTTAAAAATTCAAGAATAAATGAAGTATTTATAAGTGGAAGCACTTTGCCAAAAGATGATAGGATCAGAATATATAATGCAGTGGAGGAAAGTGAAGAATGGTATGATCAGATGGTTTCCTTTTTTGAGCAACTTTCTAGTATCTTTCTAAAACATGGAAATATTTTTCGTTCAGTTGAGTATAAATCAATATCAACAAAGTATAAACATGAATCTTTAAAAAGTAAGAGACTATTTCATAATAAATTTAATGATATATTCCAGAATTGGCTTCAGAGATTCCCTTTCTTCTGGAATAAAGTGTCAAGTGATTATGGTGCAAGCTGGGGTAAAGCAGTCTGGTTTATTTTTTGGACTTCCGTTCTACTGTATTTATGTGCATTATTATCGACTGGTAATCTTTTCAGGTTAGACATGAATTTTGATCTTGCTTTCATTGGCTTTTATTTTGACTTCATAAATCCACTACGCCCCTTTGATTTTTTTTCACAAATCAAGCTAAATGTCAATGGATGGACAAGATTAATTGATTTGTTAAGCAGAATAGTAATTGGCTATGGTATTTACCAGTTGATTGTTGCTTTCAGGCGTTATGGAAGGAAGATGTGAAAAAAAAACTTTCATCAATTTTAAAACCTGTTTAATTCAGTTTTCAGTACACAATTCCTTCTTATTAAGATTGTATATTGATTCAATCATTTGCAAAGATATAAATTCATAACAATGAG
>SL_3KL_010_SEDDRAFT_10003281_pt1 | contig 14711 bp, 6 predicted proteins | sample SodLakKL_010_SED_2_FD_10381 | JGI IMG/M metagenome (IMG submission 10381)
TCTAAGGGCTTTTTAGTGAAAATGGTTGTTAATTCATCCTGAGTTATTTCCCCAGTCGGCAGAAACTGTTCGCTGCCCATATAATTCAGAAGACTGTATTTAAGCTGACGTGCCACCGGCCTGTGGTCAAGTTCCGAATGAAGGTCAATGGCGGAAAAAACAAGATGGCCATCTCCGACCCTCGTCTGGAAAACATTGCTCAGGTTCTTATTACGGAAAAAGTTGTCAATAACCCTGATGACCGGTTCAACATTCAAATCATCAATCGGAATGGTTTTTGAGTTTTTTGAAAGGTCCCACCACTGCCAGTCCGAGTGAAAATCAGTGGGAAAGCTTCCGAAAGCAGGATGCTCGGGTTCAACCAGCAATCCCATGGTGCCTGGCTGATTGGGGAAATGAACCGGGCTCCAGAATACGGGAACGAATTTTCCCTCAATTCCGTCAATTTGTTGGATGTCTGGTGAAAGAAGCACCTTTTTTCCAGACTGCAGGGCCTGTAAAGCTTCCTGAAGGTCTCCCGTCACGATTATATCCGTATTGGGCATGGTCAGGTTTTCCTCATACAGCCAGAAATCCCAGCTGTTCCGATAGTCTGTTCCCGAGATTCCGAGTTCAATAGTGTATTTAGCCGGAGCTGGAAGGTCAGAAAGCGGAAAACCAAATTCTCCGATTTTTCGGGTCTGGCCAGAAGCAATACCGGCAGGCTGCTTTTTACCTGTCTGCATAACCTGTTGATTTTCATCCAGAACTTGCCAATAGAGTTCTGCATCGGCAATAAGTTCAAAAAAGTTGGACACACCGTATTCTGCTGTGAACTGTTCGTCGCTGGTATATACCGCTTTGTCAAACCAAAGCAACGGAACCACCTCGGAGGTGAACCTGCGCCATTCGTCACCCGTCACAAAGCTTTTTGGTTCCCAAAAAGCATTCAATACACCGACTAATGCCGTTCCCTGACCCGGGAAGTCCCGCAAATCCAACAGCTGAAAACCACTGACACCGTCTGTTTTCAAGGCCCTTTCGATCTCCTCCTTGTATAAAATCGTGGCAAACTTGCCTGTAGCATTAGTGAATTCCGGTGCAAGGTCATACATGCCCTTTTCCTGAAGGTCCTTTTTGACGGCCAGGAAATTCAACGGCTGCAACACTCCGGTGTACTTATCGATTTCACTCATGTCGGGATATACCGAATATTGTCCAATCTCATGGGTGATCAATGGTACATTTAATAAACCAGTCGCGTGCGAGTAATCTGAGTTAAAGTTGGGGTACTCCTCGTCAAAAACCCCCTGACCTCTGACCCATCCGTCCTGGGTATACTGTGTGATAAAAAAATCATCCACATCCATTGGCAGCAGGCGACGTCCGAACTGAAATGTAAAGCTGGTAGTGGTATAAAGCCTGCGCTGATCCTGTTGCTTCATTTTTGCAACCAGCTCTGTCATCTTCTCGAAATCCCCTTGCAGTTCGTTGCCTAATGACATAAATGCAAATGAGGGATGGTTCCCGTATTCAGAGAGGATCCTGTCCGCTTCGCTGTGGAAAAACTCAAGTGTTTCCCTGTCATGACCAAAGTTCAGGCTCCAGTTCGGCAACTCGACCTGCAGATAGATCCCCATTCGGTCGGCAGCATCAAAAGCAGCCTTCGGTGGACACCATGAATGGAACCTGATATGATTCAATCCGAATTCTTTGGCTGTTTTGAAAATTTCTTCCCACTCCGATGCATCCGTTGGTGGATAACCGGTTAGCGGGAAGATGGCACATTCAAGTGTTCCACGCAGGAAAATGGGAGCATCATTCACGAGAAGCTCAGTTCCGGATGCCCGCAGGTCACGAAAGCCAAAAGTGTCAGTCCGCCTGTCCAGAAAATTCCCCGATTCATCTGATAACGTGACTTCCATTTCATACAGCGATGGTGAAAATTCATTCCATGGAGTCAATTCACCATTCAGAGAGACAGAAAACTCTGTGACCGTTTCGGTGAGCACGGTATCCAATGTTGCAATGGTTTCTTTCTCAGGATCAAAGATCCGGATCCTTGATCCCACCGGTCTGCCTCCGGCCTGGTGCAGTGTAACAGTTCCATCCACCCTGTTTTCAGTGTATTCTGAATAAATATCCAGTTTCGAAATATGATTTTCCTCAACAGCTGTAAGCGAGATCTCCCCGAGAATGCCATTCCATTTAATCTGGGTATGATTGGTATAAGCATGGGCCATTTGTCCCCTGTTTATATTGAATTTTTCAGCGTTGTCTATTCGGATCACAATGGAATTCTCTCCGGGTTCAAGATATTCCGTTAGATCATAATAATGCGGGGTTGAGAGGCTGTATTCGTTTCCAACCCTGGCACCATTAATCCAGACGGTTGATTCCCATATCACTCGCTCCAGCTTCAAGACCACCTGCTTGCCATCCCAATTCTCGGGAATATGAACTTCCCTGGTGTAGTAAGCCGGTCCCGTGTATGTTACTTTTCGGTGAAGGTACAGCATGACCTCACGTTTCAGCTCAACTTCCACTTCGTTGGGCTCTCCAATTCCGGCGTCATCAAGTGTCCCCGGCAGATTAATTTGCATATTGTAATCCAAATTCCTGGGATCCGATGCGCTACTTGTACTATCCGGATCGAGATGCAATGCCCATTGCCCGTGTAAAGAAATTGCTTCCCTCAAATCGTCTGTTGCAATTGATTTGCCTTCATGTAAGGAACCGCATGAGATGACTAGCATACCCACAAGCAGAACTTGCAAAATAGTCCACTTTGTCATGAAGCACGGATTACTGGTGTTCTGAAATTTCATCTTGGTTTGATTTAGACTTGTAAATTGAGTTGTCTTGCTAGATATGACAAATCCCCCTTTGAGACTTCAGATTAGTATTAGTATTAGTTTTATTCTTATACTGCCTGAAGCTGACACCCGGTAGACCGCAGATCTTTACAGCCAAAAACTGTCCAACGATTGGGGTTGACTTCAAACGACGGCTGGTACAGGTGGCATCACCGGCCATCGCATCAGTTTGCTTACGTTAAATCTCTATGTGTTACAAGGTAATTGGCTGCCTTGCCTCTTTTCGTCATTGAGTATTTGATCGCAGTTGATTGTAGATTATTCGGGTTGATTAAAAATGGAGTTATACTATTCTGCCATTTCTGAAATAAGCACTCTGTCTGGGTACTGTTTAATCCTGTTGAGAAGCTCGGTGAGTTCCTCTACGATTTCCGGATACTGTTCTGCCAGATTGGTGGTTTCTCCAGGATCTTCTGCCAGATTAAATAAATAATCATTGTCACTGGCAGGCATGGTTGTACTCAGGGGGTTGGATCTCGAATTGTGTTTGTTGTTTGCAAATGCCGGGCGGTTTGAAGCCGGGATCAGCTTCCAGTCACCTTTGCGAAGGCCAAAATAGCCGGTGCCGGCACCTTGTTGCAGCACATGCGGCCTCCCAGTTTCGCTATGGCCCAGTAATGCTGACAACAAATACATGCTGTCCGGACCCGCATTCTTTGGCAGTGACACACCAATAAGTTCTGCAAGCGATGCCATAAGATCCACTTGGCTGAACATGGCATCTGAAACTGATCCCGAAGACACAACACCAGGCCAGTTTACGATAAACGGCAACCTGGTTCCACCCTCATATGCCGTATACTTGCCACCGCGAAACGGGCCGCTTGCCGGGTGTCCATGCGCTTCTTCTATGGCGCCATCGTCATATCCGTCATCGAATATCGGACCGTTATCACTGGCAAATATTACCAGTGTATTTTCACGCATATCCAAGTCATCCAGTATGGTCATGACTTCATTGACAGCCCAGTCCAGTTCCACGGTATGGTCTCCCCGGAGTCCGGTCTCACTCTTGCCATGAAACATGGGATGAGGAGCACGTGGCACATGGTTCTGGTGAAGCGAGAAAAAAAGGAAAAACGGTTGATCCTGATTTTCCCGAATGAAATCACGTGACATTTCCGCTAACAGCAATGTCATATCTTCATCATTCCACCATGCGGATTGGCCTCCGTCTTGCCAGCCGATACGGCTTATACCGTCCACAATAGTTCCTGAATGCTGCCCGTCTGCGGGATATCGCAACAGTTTCGGATGACTTCTTCCTGTTGGCAATTCCCCAACCCTTTCGCGGTAACTTACCCTGAGCGGCGGATCAGCCGGGCTCAGGCCAGACACATGGTAACCATCCACATAAACTGTTGGCACCCGGTCAGTTGTAGTTGGAATTATAAATGATTCATCGAAACCCAGCTCGAGTGGCCCGGGTTTGATTTCACTGTTCCAGTCCACATCACCTTCTCCAATTCCGAGATGCCATTTGCCAATAATGGATGTGCGATAATCGGCCTGGCGGAAAAGATCGGGCAGTGTAATGACATCAGGATCAATGAGCAGCGGCGCATCCCCGTCGAGAATCTGCGCGCGTTCATTGCGGAACGCATATTCTCCTGTCAACAGTGAGTACCGGCTGGGGGTACATGTTGCCGAGGTTGCATAGGAGGATGTCATCATCATTCCGGAACGGGCAAGATCATCGAGGTGAGGAGTAGGAATCAGTTCGGAACCATAGACTCCCACATCTCCAAAACCTACATCATCAGCATAGATGATGATTACGTTGGGTCGATCGGCATTTGGAACAGGCTCCTGTGCCTCTTGTGCACACCCTGCTGTCAAAGCTCCTGCCATAAAAACAGCCGCTGCAGATCGAAGCGGATGATCCGCTATTTTTTTTGAAATCTGATCATTTTGCATCATGATGTTTGTTTTTTTAATCGATTTGATAAAGATTTATACTGTTCGGTTTGCCAATTCGTGAGGCAACAGCGAAATACCATCAAGACCCGGCAGCGTTCAGGAACGTATTTCCTATTGGTGTGCCTCACTGGGTCACATCACTGCCCCACCAGTTGTTTCCCGGATTGTAATCCGGTGAGAGAAAACGCATTCGTTGCCGTTCCAGATTCTCCATGCGATTCTGTTCAATCCTTTGCAGGCGGGCCCGTTCGGCTTCCGGATCATGCTGAGGATCAGGAACAGGGAAATGCGCCCCGACTTCTTTGAAATGATCCATCATCGTTTCATACAAATGTTCGGTCTTCTGCGGGTAAAGATCCGATAAATCTCTGTGCTCGGAGATATCAGTGCGCAGATTGTAGAGCTCCATATCCTGCGTTTCATAGTCGTGGATCAGTTTCCAGTCACCGTTGCGAATGACTCCGGATGGTCTTCCATCCTGGTTGCCGTAATGCGGGTAGTGCCAGATCAGGTAACGGTCTTCAAGACTACCGCCTTTCAGTACAGGGACCAGGCTCACACCATCCACATGCTGTTCTGGAAGAAGCTCTTGCCCCGTCAGATCCAGGATGGTCGGATACAGATCGGCGCCGGTTACCGGGGTTTCAGATGTTGTGCCGGGCACACTCAACCCGGGAGCTGCTATGAAAAAGGGTACCCTGAGTCCTCCTTCAAATGTTGACCCTTTCCCCTTTCGGAACGGCAGATTCGATGTGGCAAATGCATCGCCCGATGATACCCCGCCATGATCCGAGGTGAAAACAATAATAGTGTTTTGATCCAGACCAAGATCTTCGAGCCCGTTCATCACGTGCCCGACAGCATCATCCATGGCTTCCACCAGCCCGCCATAAACGGGATTGTCCTGCGTCAATCGTACAGGAAGATATCGGCCCATTTCAAATCCACTTTCNGCAATCCCCAAGGAATCGGCTTTATCACGGTACTTCTTCCATTTTTCCCTGGTTGTCTGAAGCGGTCCGTGAACGGCGTAGAAAGATAGGTAGGCAAATACCGGTTTTCCTGTTTTATCAGGGTGATAATCCCGGAAAAAATCCACCGTTTCATCGGCAAGTCTCATGGACAGGTTTTCGCCTGGCTGGCGATTTTCCAGATTCGGATTTTCGTAGGGATCGAAATATCCGCCAATCGGACTGCCTCTGTCCCATCCGCCCACGTTGATATCAAATCCGTGATCTTCGGGCCAGGAGCCTTCGCTGCCCAGATGCCATTTACCCGCAAGGAACGTGGTATATCCTGCCATCTGCATTGCCTCGGCCAACGTGACATGGTCCGATGGGAGCGGGCTCACGTAGTCTGGAGGCAACATTTTGCTATGCCTGTTGAGGCCTCTCCAGTCCTCACCGGTGCGGGCGCCGATCCAGTCCGTAATGCCATGACGTGAGGGAAACTGACCTGTCATGAGGCTGGCACGGGCGGGGCTGCAGACAGGCGAATTGGCGTATCCGTGCGTAAATTCCATGCCCATTTGGGCTATACGGTCGGTATGCGGTGTATCATAGTAAGGGCTGCCGGTGTGGCTCAAATCAAAATACCCCAGGTCATCCGCCAGGATGTAAAGTACATTCGGAGGTTGTGCCTCCTGAGATTTTGTCTCCTGGGTTGGCTGGCAGCTGGTCAGACTCAGACAAACCGATCCGGATAATGCAACCAATGTGGATTTCCAGTTGAGACCTTTTTTTTCACACTTTCGCAATTGCTTTTCGGGGTAATTCATTATGAAATCATTTTGGTATGGACCATTGTTGTTTTCTCTCATCGAACCGGCTCTATTCGGTATCGGTAACTCATGTGCTCGTTGGCCACGCGGAAGCCGGGTTCGGGGTAGGCCCTGGGGCTCCAGCTGTTATAACCGCCTACACCCATCTGGCGATAGTCAATATTGACGAATACGGAACTGCGAGGCTCCATCTGCCAGGAATAGCGGCTTCGCTCCATATCATCCCTGTGGTAGTGGCTTGCAGAGGTGCTGATGAGTGGATCTCCGGTGAAACGGATTCCCAGCCCATTGTTATCGGTAAAAGTGATCCAGCGCACATCCATTTTATTGCCATTTTCCTGGGGTCGGGAATAGTCAACCCAGTCCCCTGATACCGTGGACGAGTAGATTCCAACACGCTCGACGTTTCTATCCACATAGGTAGGATCGGTACCGGGACCGTACCAGGAATATTCTCGAATCCTGGTGCAAGCTCCATCCGGCTTCCAAATCTCGGCATGATATCAGGTATTCTCTCCCGTTCTCCGGGCTGATAACCAATTATCAGATCGATGGTGCCATCCTGGTATATTTCATAGGTTTTGGTCACCATAGCCCCAATAGCGGGCAATGCCAGTTCAAGCTCAAATTGTATATGTTCCATCGGGTCTACACGGTTGAAGTTGCCGGAAGTTACCTGCTCCCCGTTGACCCGGAACTCTTTTGGAATAGAATGATGCGCCCCACGCCAGATCATCATGTCGATCAGATTTGCTGAACGCATGGCTCCACGGTCATTGTCGGTGGCAGCCCTCCAAAAGTCCACATGCGGGCCGGCCAGTATCACTTGTTCGGTACCGAGATTATAAGACTCCATCCGGCCCCGGACCACATCAAATACGACGTGAAAGTCCTCACCGGCTACCGTAAGGTGATTTCCATTTAGACTGGGCTGCAGGAGTTTAGCTTTTGTAGGAGTTGGAAGACCCGGCATCTGGCCAAAGGGGAGCTTAAACTGCTCCCAGGCCAGTTCATATCCCTGAGAGGCATAGAAGGTGGTGTAGCGATTAGTGAAAATAAAGTTGACATGATATTCTCTATCATCACGATAACGGATTGAGGACAGCGGTATCGAGACTTCCCTGGTCTCCCACGGCCCGATATTCAGACCACTAATTCGCCCGCTAGAGATCACTTCTCCATTTTCGACCAGTTCCCAGTAGCCATCCAGTTTTTCGTCAAGTGGTAGGAAATCAAACCGGTTGGTAACCTGGAACCTACCCTTGGCCAGATCTGATGGCACCACCTGGACGTGCTGATGGTAGTATTTTAGCGCCTTCAGACCCGGATGAGGCGTAAGGTCGGCCGCCAGCAATCCATTCATATTGAAGTTGCCATCGTGCTGAATGCCATGAGGATCCTCAAACCAGCCACCATATGCAATAAATTCTTGTTGACCAGAGGTTTTTTGAAAACGTTCAGGAACATCTACCCGCAGTCCCTGGTCCATCCAGTCCCAGACAAATGCTCCCTGGAAATTGTTATCGGCATAGATCAGGTCCCAGTATGCACTCAGGTGTCCGTTGCTATTGCCCATTGCATGTGTATATTCACAGAGAATCAGGGGAATATCCGGCTGTTCCTGGATAAAGCGGCTGACACGCTCCGGTGACGCGTACATGAACGAACCGATATCGGCATTGAAATATGCTCCGTCTCTCGTTGTTCCTTCATAGTGAAATGGCCTTGTAGAATCAGTCTGCTGTACGAAGCGAAAGACAGCCTCCATATTTGGTCCGTCCCCGGCCTCATTGCCCAGCGACCAGATAACCACTGATGGATGATTGCGGTCCCTATAGATCATGCGTTCTACCCTTTCTACATGTGCCTCCTCCCAATCCGGATTGTTGGCCATTTTGTTATGAATGTTCAGGCCAAATTCATGTGTTTCGATATTACCTTCGTTGATTACATAGAGGCCGAATTCATCGGTAAGCTTGTACCAAAGCGGGTGGTTGGGATAGTGAGCGGTCCTGACCGCATTTACGTTGTTCTTTTTCAACAGTTTGATGTCGTTCATCATGTCGTCCCGAGTGACATGGTGGGCGTTATACTGGCTGTGTTCATGGCGGTTCACGCCACGCAGGCGCACCGGCTGCCCGTTCACCAAAAACCGGCCATCCGTGATCTCCACTCTCCTGAAGCCCACTTTTTTGGGTATGACTGCAAGAATTTCATCTTCCCGGCTTCTCAGTGTGATAAAGAGGTCGTAGAGATAGGGCTGTTCGGCGTTCCACTGCCTGACATCCTGCAATGTCTGTCCACCCATTTCAAAGGAAGTGCGCGAACCCCGGGCTTCGAAGTCCTTTCTGCTGTTGTGAACGAGCCGGTCTTCTGGATCATAAAGTTCAAGTTCAACAGAAACATCTTCGCGATCTCGACCCCCAAAAAGCGCTATTTCACCAGAAAAATCAAAAATACCATGCCGGAAATGATCGTCAAGCGATGAAGTGATCAGAAAATCACGAAGGTGAACCTGCGGCGTGCTCCACAGATAGACATCGCGGTAAATACCGGCCAGACGCCAGAAATCCTGATCCTCCAGATAGGAGCCGTCACTCCACTTGTACACTTGCACAGCGATTTCATTGACACCCTCTTTAACCAGTTCGGTGACATCGAACTCCGCCAATGTCCTGCTGCCCTGGCTGTATCCGAGAAACTCTCCATTCACCCAGACATAAAAAGCCGATGCGACCCCGTCAAATCCCAGGAACACCTGCCTGCCGTCCCAATCCTCAGGTACAACGAAATGACGTCGATACGATCCAACCGGATTCCAGTCATGGGGAGCCCGTTTCTCAGAAATATCGAACGGATATCTGCTATTGGCATATAAAGGCACACCATGTCCCTCGATTTCCCAGTTGGATGGAACAGGGATGCTTTCCCAAGACGAATCATCAAACCCTTTTTTGTAAAAATCAAGCGGACGCATTTCCGGATTGTGAGCCCAGTGGAACTGCCACTTGCCATTCAATGATTGGAACCAATCGGATCTTTCCCTGTCAAAAACACGAGCCTGCTTCTTGTCCGGATAAATCATCATGGTTGTGCGCGGTTCCTCCCGGTTGATTTGCAACACATCCAGGTTATCCCATTCCGGACGTGACAGACCTTCAGAATCAGACAGATTAGCGAGTGAAAACCCACACAAGAGGCCGAGAAATAAATATAGCCTGACGTTGATCATGATATCGATATTGAAAGTGAATGTTAGTTATGTACTATTTTGTATTTGTCTATGTGTAAAAATTTGATTACCCGGATATCCGTAACACCCCTTTGGATCATTTAACTGTTTTTTTTAAACTTGAATAACATTGGTATACAGCGACTTGAAGATACATTTGTTCATTTGGAGTCGAGTTTCGCACCGGTAATTGGAGTGAGCAGGATTTCATAGGAATACGGTTTGGGCATCAGTCTGTATTGTGGATGAGGCCTTGCTGTTGTCATCCAGGAGGTATCTCCTCCAACTCCCATTTGTCCATAATCCAAATTCAATGTAAAGAAACTGTTTTCCTGTGGCAGCTGCCATGTATGCGTTGCTTCTTCGAGTTGCTGCTGCGTGTAGGGCCAAGCGCTAAAATTCATCCTGGGGCTTCCCGAAGCGATAAAACCGTTTCCAAGTGAATCGGTAAAACTGACCCACCGCACGTCTGTCCGGTTTCCGTTTTCCTGCGGACGCACGTATTCGAAAGCCAAATCTTTCGTTTTTTCCGAATAGATTCCAATTAAGGCACCGGTTTTCCGATCTTTATACGTTTCGTGGGGACCTCGGCCATACCATTCGGTATTTTCCAGTGAAGGCGGGATTTTCACCTGCATTCCAAGCCGCATCATTGGTGCTTTATCTGGATCGGGATTTATATCGGTCTGAATCCTGATCTGCCCGCTACCAGATACTGTGTATTTTTTTGAATAGGTCGTATTGCCCACTGGAATGTTATAACTGGCACTTATCTGAACCGAGCCGTCATCGATGCGGCTAGCTTCTATATGCTCAAGTGACATCTGAATGGCAGCATGCTCCCATTCCGAGAGAAGATGCTTCAGACCATGCCCCCGCGACTGATCATTATCAGTATGTGCCCTCCAGAAATTGGATTTCAGGGGGGATAAGATTATCGGTACCCCGTCGAGATCCCAGCGCTGCAGAACCCCGGTTCTTCGATTGATTTCGACAAGCAAACCGTCCGCAGTCAGGGTATACGATTCCGGAGTTGTTTCTATAACAAGTTGTTTCTCCGACGAAAGCCCAGTGCTTTTCCCGGTCGATTCATTGGGCAGAGGGTGCTGATCATAGGCAACAACGTGTCCCTTTTCGGCCCAGGAAGTACTTTCGGAGAGGCGAAACTCCAGATTTAAAAAATATTCGTTGCCCGGTTGTTTGACCAAGCCATCCAAAGGCACCCAAATCGTATTTTTTGATTGGGGACCCATATCCGGCAATGATATCCTGTCTGTCATGATTACATGTCCATTCTCCAAAAGACTCCAGTTCAAGTCAAAGGTGACGAGGTCAGTAAAGAAGAATTCATTGTACACTTCAATTTCACCTTTTGCAGGATCGACCAAACTTGTAATGATGTCCTGATAAACTTTCTTCACTTCAGGTAATGAGGGACTCGGCTTCCGGTCGGGCATAACAACCCCATTGATGCAGAAGTTGCCGTCATGGCGCTCTTCTCCAAAATCCCCGCCATATGCCCAGTATTCTATTCCGTCATCGGTAGTTTCAGCCAGTCCCTGATCCACCCAGTCCCAGATAAATCCACCCTGCAAGACATCAAACTCCCGGATGACATTCCAATAGTCCTCGAAATTTCCAAGGCTGTTACCCATAGAGTGGGAGTATTCACACAAAACAAGCGGTCGATCAGGGTTGCCTTCAGCATAGGTCCTTAGCTGATCGACTGTAGAATACATTGGAACCGCCATATCGGTCGCTTCATGCGTCCAGCGATCCATAGCCCAGTCCCACAAATACTGTACTGGCCTGGTGGAATCTGTTTCGCGGATCCAGTTCGCTCCATCAATCAGATTCTGACCGAAACCGGCTTCATTCCCCAGGGACCAGATAATGACGGATGGGTGATTTTTATCACGGTGCACGACGGACCGGATACGATCCAGATGAGCTTCCCTCCATTCAGGTCTGTTTGCCAGGCTTCGATCTAGACGAAATCCGGTACTGTGTGATTCAATATTTGCTTCGTTCACAATATAAAGGCCATATTTGTCGGTGAGTTCATACCATAGCGGATCATTGGGATAATGGGCTGTGCGAACAGCGTTCACATTACTTTTTTTAAGCAGTTTAATTTCATCTATCATGCTTTGGCGGGAAATGGTGCGGCCGGTGTATGGATCATGCTCGTGGCGATTGACCCCCTTGAGCAGTATAGGCTGACCATTCACAAGAAGCTGTCTATTCCGGATGACTACTTCCCGGAAGCCAAAGTTATGGCTTAGGATTTCAATTGTTTCCCCTTTGTCATTATCCAGATATAACAGCAACTTGTACAGATTGGGGATTTCTGCCGACCATTTCCGGGGTTCTGAAACCATGGTTTCTATTTCGAGTCTGGCACGCTCGCCAGCGGCAACGAACTGGATGTCAGCCTGCAAATCACCTGCAACCGGAACAGTCTGCCCATCGCTATCAACCAGTTCTCCCCTAACTGTCAATCCGCGGGCTGGACTACCACCAAGATTTTCGATCTCAACATCAACCACCAAACGGGCGTCCTTGTACTCCTTATCAAATACAGAGCGGGCAAAAAAGTCACGTATATGAACTTGTGGCGTAGAAACCAGATAAACATCACGAAATATGCCACTCAACCTCCAGCGATCCTGATCCTCCAAATAACTGGAGTCTGACCATCGGTATACCTGCAGGGCAATCTGGTTGGTTCCTGACTGCAGATAATTTGTGATGAGGAATTCTGCAGGAGTTTTACTTCCCTGACTGTAACCAACCTTCTGGCCGTTCACCCAGAGATAGAATGATCCCATCACTCCTTCAAAGTGAATAAAAATCTGACGGTTGTCCCAGTCTTCAGGTACATGAAATTCACGGAAATAAGTACCGATTTCGTTCTGTTCGTGATCAACAAATGGTGGATTGTGATCAAAAGGGAATCCAACATTGATATACATAGGTTGTCCAAAACCTTGAAGTTGCCAGTTGCCAGGTACTCGGATATCGTTCCAGTCACTGGCATCAAATCCCGATTTGTCAAAACCCATTGCCTGATCAGCCACCCGTTCCGCGAAATGGAACTTCCATTTCCCGCTCAGGGAGTAATAGTAATCTGAATGTAATTTCTGGCCCGCTATTGCATGTTCACGACTGAAAAAGGGTATTTTTGTAGCGTGAGGATCCTGCTTGTTGAATCCTATCACTTCCGGATTCTCCCAATCGGGGATCCCCTCACTATTGGCTGAGGATGGAGTTATGATAGTAAGAAAGATGATCCAAACGAGAAATGGCCAAGATATGTTTTCAAAAGCATTTTCCATGAGTTTCCAGATTGAGATGAAACTGATTGATAACGATTAAAGAGCATTCGTATAGCAGGGCAAGTCAGACCCATATGTTAACGCTAACACTTGCACTAATATAATATTCTCTAATCAAGAGTCCAATTAGTTTTTCGATGTCTGGTTTTATATACGAAAACGATAGATGGTTCTGCTGCTATAATAACTGTCGGGATTCAGTATAACACTGGGAAAATTTTCTTGATTGGGTGAGTCCGGAAAGTGTTGGGGCTCCAGACAGAAAGCCGAACGTGCTTCATATGGAATTTTTTCCCTGCCAATATCTTCCCCACCCAATGCATTGGCCGTATAGAACTGAATCCCGAGTTCTGTAGTTTCAATTTCGAGAATGCGACCAGAAACAGGATCCTTTACTCGTGCGGCCAGTTCGGGAATATCTGTCCTGCTTTTATTCAGAACAAAATTATGGTCATATCCACCGGCTATAATTAGCTGCGGGTCCAATTGATCCCAGTCCCTGCCCATACGCTTTTCCATTTCAAAGTCAAAGGGGCCATCGGCCACTTTTTTTATCTCTCCAGTCGGGATCATGAATTCATCTACAGGGGTAAAGAATTCTGCTTCAACAGATAACAGATGATCGGAAACAGACCCGTTACCTGCACCAGACAAATTGAAATAGGCATGATTGGTTAAATTTACAATGGTCTGCTTATCCGTTTTGGCAGAATAATCGATAATGAGCTCTCCGTTGCTATTTATGCTGAAGCGAACCTCGACGAGCAGATTGCCAGGATACCCATCGACTCCATCCTCGGATAGATGCCTTAATGTCAGATTGCTGTTACCAATTTCACATACATCCCACACCACCGAGTGAAACCCACGATTCCCGCCATGAAGGTGATGCGGAGGTTCATTACATTCCAAATCATATCTTTTGCCATTCAAAGTGAAATCACCATTAGCAATGCGGTTTCCATACCGGCCAATTGTCGCGCCGTAGTATGGTTCCCTTGAATCAAAGTAATCCTGAATCGAATCATAGCCCAGGACCACATTGTCAACTCTGCCACCCGCAGAAGGAACAAGGATGCCCACGATACGTGCTCCGTAATTTGTGATAAAAATCCGTATTTCAGAACCATTGGCTATACTGAATAATCCAATCTCTTTTCCCTCGTGATTTCTCTGGAAATCTTTTTGCCGGGGTATTTTTTTCGATAAATCCGGTGCAGGCTTAGTCATGTGTGTAATTTTTTTGGGGCAGGTTGATTAATTATCAGTACCTCAAATCAGTTATGAGAAAAATAGTACTACATGTTAACGATATCAGTATATAAAACCAACTTTTAGACATTGAAATCACAATTTAAAGAAAGAAAATTATTTTGCTGCATGAGTCCAGTTGCATGGATTTACACTTCTGCTTTGTTTGAATCATGTCATTGAATTAAGCTTGCATTTCGATATCATTATAATTAAAATGATATCGATAACATCACACGAATAAACCTACATAAAACACTGCTATATCAAGCAGATCGATAACCTGTTATATCTATATATATCCACTCTATATACTTTATTATTACCATTTAATA
>SL_3KL_010_SEDDRAFT_10003282_pt1 | contig 14710 bp, 13 predicted proteins | sample SodLakKL_010_SED_2_FD_10381 | JGI IMG/M metagenome (IMG submission 10381)
CTCCGGCGAGCCGATCACGCGAGACGGTGTCGAGGGTGCGCTCGGATTGCCGCCGTTCGACCGCATGGCGCATCTGGTCGGCGCGCTCGCGGACGGCGATCTCGGTCCCGTGCTGAGCGCTGCGGCAGAGCTCTACGCCGACGGCTTCGCTCCGCGGACGCTGGCCGAGCAGGTGGGCCGCACCCTCCGCGACGTGCTCGTCGCGCGCGTCCGGGGCCGCGGTCCTGCGCCGTCACTCGACCTCGACATCGACGAGGATGCCATCGTCCGAGCGCTGCACGTGGTCGACGACGCCCACGAGCGGTTCGTCCGGCGCGGCGACCTCTACGCGCTCGAAGTCACGCTGATCCGCGTCGCGGCTGCGATGCGCCCACCGGCCCCTGCGCGGCCTGCGGTGCGCGCCGCGACCGCGTCCGAGGCCGAACACGCGCCCGCGCCCAGCGCCGGGCCGGCCCCGCAACCCCCCTCCAGGCCAGACGTCGCCACGCCTGGTGGGGCGCCTCCTGCGGCCAAGGGCGGGTTCGACCCCAACGCCCGGCCCGGACGTCAGGAGCGAACCAGCGCTGGCTCCGAGCGTCCCGCGCCCGTGAGCTGGCATGCCCTGCTCGCGCGCGCTGGCCCCCAGCTCAAGGCCTTCTTGCTCCCGGCCGAGGCGACCCTCGAGGGCGACCGCCTCGACGTCCGGTACGACGAGCGGCATGCGTTCCACTTCGGCCAGTTGCAGCGCCGCGAGGCGGCTTTCCTCGAGCTCGTCGACGCGGTTGGTGGTGCACACCTCCACGTGCTCGTCGTGGGCCCTGGCGGTCGCATGCAGCGCACAGCCGGCGCCGCCACGGACGCGGCAGCGGTCACCGCACCCGCGCCCGCATCGGCACCCGCGCCCGCTTCGCTCTCCATGCCTGCACACGAGCCCGTGCCCGTACCCGAGCCTGCATCGGTACCCGCATCCGGGTCCGCGCCCGCATCCGCACGAGCATCTGGATCCGAACACCAGGACCCACCGAACGAGGAACCACCAAAAAAAGCGTGACGGGGGCGCCGCCCATTGCGCCGCCCCCGAGCGATACCCTCGAGCGCCTACCGGAGGACTTCTGGGACTCCGCTACGCCTGGCGGTGATGCGAGCGAGGGTACGCCACGGTCGGCGCCCATCGTCGAGCCAGCGGATGCCGTGCCTGTGCCGGAGCGGGCCGCGGTCAGCGACCCCCCACCTCAGCGCTCGTCAGGCGCGGAGGCCGGTGTCGAGACGGGTGTGGCCGTGCTGCAACGCCTCTTCCCCGGACGCGTGCTCGGCGTGGACGCGCATGCGGGTGACGACAGCGGCGCTGGCGACGCGATCGACGGCGGCGACGCTGCGACCGCAGTCGCGACCGGCGCCGACGCACCCGACGAAGTGCCCGCCGAGGGCGGGCTAGAATCCGACAGGAGTCCACTCTGATGAACATCCAGAAGCTGATGAAGGAAGCCCAGAAGGCACAGCGCCAGATGGCCGAGGCGCAGGAGCGGCTCGCCGCGATGCAGGTCGAGGGGAGCGCCGGTGGCGGCATGGTGACCGTGACGGCCACCGGCGACGGCACCGTCTCGAAGGTGCGCATCGACCCCGGTGCGATCGACCCCGACGACGTGACCCTGCTCGAGGACCTGGTCACGGCCGCGGTCGCCGACGCACAGCGCAAGGCCAAGGAGTTGCAGGAGAGCGAGCTGGGGTCGGCCGTGGGCGGGCTCGGCGCCATGCCGGGCCTGTTCTGAGGCCACCCCAACGTGCGCTACCCGACGCCGCTCCTGACGTTGATCAGGGCGCTCAGCCGCCTGCCCGGCATCGGACCGAAGTCGGCGCAGCGCTTGGCCTTCCACCTGTTCAACCGACCTACCGAAGAGGTGCTCGCGCTCGCGCGTGCGCTCGAGGACGCCAAGACCGGTCTGGCCCGGTGTCCGCGTTGCGCGCACGTCATGGCGACCGACGAGGCGGCCTGTGCGGTCTGCACCGACCCGGCTCGCGACACGGCTTTGCTGTGCGTGGTGGAGCAGCCGGCCGACGTGTTGGCGATCGAGCGGAGCGGCGAGTACGCCGGCCGCTACCACGTCCTGCACGGTGCGCTCTCCCCCATGCACGGCGTCGGTCCGGACGAGTTGACGATCGCGCTGTTGCTCGAGCGTCTCGACGGCGTGACCGAAGTGGTGTTGGCGACCTCCACGACCGTGGAGGGCGAAGCGACCGCGCTGTTCCTCGCTCAGCGCCTGCGCACGCTCGGCGTCCGGGTGACCCGGATCGCGTACGGACTGCCGGTCGGCGGCGACCTCGAGTACGCCGACGAGGTGACCCTGGGCCGCGCCATGACGCATCGGCGCGACCTCTGAGCACAACTGTGAAGCAATCGTCGTACCCCCGCACGCCTTGACACGAGGCGGCGCGTCCGTATACTCGGGACCGCCTACGGAAGGGGGACGTCGCGTTGTCATCCGAGAAACGAACCCGCCGCCTCGTCATCGTCGAGTCGCCCACCAAAGCCCGAACCATCCAGCGCTACCTGCCAACCGGTTCGAGTGCCGCATCGGGCGACGCGTCCTACGTCGTCGAGGCCAGCATGGGTCACGTACGCGACCTCCCTGCGAACGCCGCAGAGATTCCCGAGGACGTCAAGAAGCAGCCCTGGTCGCGCCTCGCGGTGCGCACGGACGACGAGTTCCAGCCGCTGTACGTCGTCTCGCCGAAGAAGCGCGCCGTCGTGCAGAAGCTGCGCAAGGCACTCAAGAGTGCCGACGAGCTGGTCATCGCGACGGATGAGGACCGCGAGGGCGAGAGCATCGGATGGCACCTGGTGCAGGTGCTCGAGCCCACGGTGCCCGTCAAGCGCATGGTGTTCCACGAGATCACCCGCGAGGCCATCGAGCGTGCGCTCGAGGAGACCCGCGACATCGACACCAACCTGGTCGAGGCGCAGGAGACGCGGCGCGTGCTCGATCGACTCGTCGGCTACACGATCTCGCCGCTGCTGTGGAAGAAGATCGCGCCGCGCCTGTCGGCCGGACGCGTGCAGAGCGTCGCGGTCCGGATGCTCGTGCTGCGTGAGCAGGAACGCCTACGCTTCAGGGCAGGCAGCTACTGGGACCTCTCCGCCACCTTGGCCACGGGTGCCACGCCGTTCGGTGCACAGCTCACGCACGTCGGCAGTCTGCGCGTCGCCAGCGGTAGGGATTTCGACGAGACCACCGGGCGCCTCAAGGCCGATTTGGTCGAAGGGCGGGACGTCGTCTTGCTCGACCGCACGTCGGCCGAGGAGCTGTCACGGCGGGCTCGGGACGGTCGCTGGTGGGTCGAGAGCGTGGAGTCGCGCGACGCCACCAGGCAACCGGCGCCGCCGTTCACGACGAGCACGCTGCAGCAAGAGGCGAGCCGCAAGCTCGGGCTCGGCGCTCGCGACAGCATGCGGGTCGCGCAGGGCCTGTACGAGCGCGGCTACATCACCTACATGCGGACCGACTCGACGAGCCTGTCGAGCGAGGCCCTCCAGGCGGCGCGTGCCGCGATCACCGCCCGCTACGGCGACGAGTACCTCCCCGACGCACCCCGCACGACGACGAAGAAGGGCCGCAACGTCCAAGAGGCCCACGAGGCGATCCGGCCCGCCGGCACGGCGATGAAGACGGCCGAGGAGCACGGCCTGAAGGCGTCCGACGCGGCCCTCTACGACCTCGTGTGGAAGCGCACCGTCGCGAGCCAGATGCGCGACGCGCGGCTGCGCTTCGTGACGGCGCGCATCGCGGTGACTGGCAGCGCCGAACAGCGCGGCGGGGCAGACGAGCGTGGTGGCACCTGGGAGGCGCGCTTCCGCGCCTCGGGTCGCACCACCGTGTTCCCGGGCTTCTTCCGCGCCTACGTCGAGGGCAGCGACGACCCTGACGCCTCGCTCGACGCGCAGGAGCAGCCGCTGCCGGCCCTCGAGGAGGGTGCGGCACTCGAGGCGCGCGCCGTCGAGGCGCTCTCGCACGAGACGAAGCCGCCGGCTCGCTACACCGAGGCGTCGCTGGTCAAGCTGCTCGAACAAGAAGGCATCGGCCGCCCCAGCACCTACGCCAGCATCATCGACACCATCTTACGTCGCACGTATGCGCGAAAGCAGGGCAGCCAGCTGGTGCCCACCTTCGTCGCCTTCGCGACGAACGCACTGCTCGAGCACCAGTTCGAGGCGTTGGTCGACACCGAGTTCACCGCCCGCATGGAGGCGACGCTCGACGAGATCGCCAGCGGCAGCGTCGATCCACTCCCCTACCTGCGCGCCTTCTACGGCGGCGCGAACGGGCTCGAGTCGACGGTCGCTGCGGGCCTGGAGGCGATCGATGCGCGCGAGATCAGCACCATACGGTCGCCATCGTGGGACCCGTACGTCGTGCGCGTGGGCCGCTACGGTCCGTACGTCGCTGGGACCCTGGACGGCGAGGAGAAGACGGCCAGCCTTCCCGACGACACGGCTCCGGCCGACCTGACGCGTGAGCAACTCGAGACCTTCCTGCGCGATGGGAACGCCGCCGATCACGTGCTGGGCAGCCACCCTGACGACGGCCACGCCATGCTCTTGAAGCGCGGGCCGTACGGGCCGTACTTGCAGCTCGGCGACGGCACCGACGGGGAGCGGCCGAAGCGCGTCTCGCTGCCTCCCGGCGTCGCCCCCGAGGACGTCGACGCCGATCTCGCCCGACGCCTGCTCGACCTGCCGCGGCGGTTGGGCGAGCATCCCGAAACCGGCGAAGGCGTGGAGGCCCACATCGGCCGCTTCGGCCCCTACGTGCGGCACCAGCGGACGTTCGCGTCGATCCCCAAGGGAGCGCCGTTCGACCTGCTCACGGTCGACTTGCCCCAGGCGCTCGACCTCTTGGCGAAGAAGCGCGGTCGTAACGCCCCGCTGCGGGTGATCGGCGACCATCCCGACACGGGCGAGCCGGTCGGTTTGCACGACGGCAAGTACGGCCCGTACGTGTCGCACCAGAAGGTCAACGCGTCGCTGAAAGATGGCCAAGACCCAGACACGCTCGACCTCGACACCGCGCTCGCGCTGCTCGCCGAGCGCGAGGCAGCGAGCGGCACGAAGACCTCAGGCCGCGGCAAGCGCACGACGGCGAAGGGCCGCGCGACGCCACGTGCGAGCGCCTCGAAGCGCGGCGTCAAGAAGGCGCGCCCCACGAAGAAGAGCAAGCCTGCTGCGAAGCGGCCGAAGGCCACGACGGAGCAGCTCGAGGCTCACCTGGACGAGCTCGACGACACCACGCGTTCGGTCGTGACGCGGCTGGAGGGCATGGGTGGCCGCTCGAAGCAGGCGCTCGTGGCCGTCGCCGACGAGTTGGGGCTGGCGCAGGAGGCCGTCGAGAGCCATCGCAAGCGTGGCCTGTTCAAGCTCCGCATGGCGTTCGGCAAGGCGCGCGCAGGCGACGACGGTTGACCCTCCCAGCGGTTGAGCGGCGCTAGACTACGGCGTGCCGCGCTACACCGTCAGCGACGCTCTGGTGCTGCGTCGTTCGCCGCTTCCGAGCGGCGACGTCGTGCTCACCTTGCTGTCCGAGCACGGCAAGTGGCGTGCGGTCGCACGCAAGGGACGGCTGCCGGGTGGCAACCTCGCGCGGCTCTCGCTCTTCCACGACGTCACGGTGCAGGCCTACCGGCGCCGCGACGACGATCTAGCGGTGTTGACGCAAGTGCGCCTGAACGGGGCCCTCTCAGGCCTCACCAGGCCCGAGGCGTACCCCTACGCGCACGTCCTGGCCGAACTCACCGATGCCCTCACCGTCGATACCCACGTGGGTGAGCGGCTGCTCGCGGTCGTGGCGAGCGGCTTGCGCGGCATCGGCTCGCACGACGATCCGGAGGCGGTGGCACTCGCGTACGCCTGGCACGTGTTGGAGCTCGCGGGGTTGGCGCCGCAGGTCGGTGCGGCCGCGGCACGACCGACCACCGTGGGCGACTCGCCGTCGGCCACGGCCGGCCCTGCGCCGGCCAGGGCCGAGGCGATGGATACCGTGGCCGCGCCCGTCTGCGACCGCTGCGGCGCGCTCGCCACGCGCCTGGCCGTGGACGCCGGGCGCATGCGCTGTGACGACCACGGAGACCACGTCAGGGACGTCTGGCTCGGTGAGGACGGGGCCAGGTCGCTCGCCCTCGCCGTGCGCGGTCCGCTGCGCGCCGCCGTGCTCGCGCCGCCGGAGGACCGGAAGCGCGCGTGGCGGGCGCTCCAGGCGTACGTCCGGGAGCACGTGAGCGAGGTCCGCGCCGTGACCGCCCTCGCTCGGGAGCCCGCGTGAGCGCCTTCGACCTGGTCGTCGCGCTCGCCGTCGGCTACCTGCTCGGAGGCTTCCCGACCGCCGCGCTCATCGCGCGGGCGCGAGGACGCCGCATCTTCGACGTCGGCTCGGGGAACATGGGAGCCATGAACACCGCACGCAACCTCGGGCCCGGGCTCGGGGTCCTGGTGCTGGTCGTCGACGTCGGGAAGGGCACCCTGGCGGCGCTGGCGGGCGCCGCGATGGGCGCCGCCCTCGGCGCCGGTGGCGACGCCCGCGTCGTGCTCGCCCTGGCCGCCGGGGTGGCGGCGGTGGCTGGGCACGCCTGGTCCCCGTACGTGGGGTTCCGGGGTGGGAAGGCGCTGGCGACCGCGTTCGGCGCAGCGCTCCCGGTGACGCCCTGGGGCGCCGCCGCAGCGCTGGTCCTGCTCGTCTCGTTGCTCCTCATGTTCCGCCGCGAACCACCCGCGACGGCGATCACGCTCCCCCTCTACCCCGTGCTCACGTACCTGAGCACCATGCGCGCGACGCTCGATCAGGACCTCGCGTTCGCTGGGGCGACGGGTGCGCTCGTCGTCGCGGCGCTGATCGGTCTGAAGCACCTCGCGCTGTTCCGCGCGAAGCGTCGCGCCGCTGCAGCGGTCGGCGACGAGGCCGTCGGCGCGGACGAGCGCGCGCGCTGAGCCGCACTCGGACCGGTACGCCGCTGCCTCAGGTCCGTGCGTCGACGCGCCGGAGCAACGCCACCCCTTCGGGTCCATCGGCGTCATGGTGGTGGCGAACCAGCGCTGCAACGCGGGCGTCGCCACCAACCGCGAGGATCATGCTCGCGCCGCGCGCGGCGTGTTCACGGTGACGGCGCAACGCCTCCGAGACGGCGCGGGTCGGCGCACGCAGCGAGCCATCCGAGGCCGGCGTGTAGACATGGACGACGATGCGCTCCCAGGCCCGATAGGGGGTGTCTGCCTTGCCGACGTCGTGCAGCAGGGCGGCTCGGACGAGCGTCGGGTCGGCATCCGGCGCCAGCGCCAAGAGCGCGCGCGCGACGCGACAGGCGTGGTCGCGGTCGCGCGCATCCATGAGCCGGTAGAGGTCGTACTCGACGCGTGGCAACCACGACGCCGCGAACGCGTCGTCCGGCCGTGCGAGACCGGGGAGGAACGCCTTGGCGGTCCGCAGCGCCGCGTTCAGGTACCACGCCGGCGGCTTCACGCTGGCGAGCATACCCGCGCCGGCCGCACCGGTCACCCACGCACGGGCGCCCCAGCCGGAACGTCCCGTACAATGGTGGGCGTGACCGTCGCCGCCTACACCCTGCGCCGCTGGATCCTCGCATGCGCGCTGCTCGCCGCCGCCCTGATCGGCGGCGGCCATGCGCAGCAGGAGACGGCCCCCGAAGCACGCATGTCCGCTCCAGAGGGTGCGGTGCTGCTGAGCGGCGACGACCCCGCCGTCGTCGCGGACGAGGCCGTGCAGGCGTGGTTGGACCGTCCTGCGACGGCCCTCACCGACCTGTTGGGGCGCGACGCCAGCGAGGTGTGTGCGCTGCTCCCCGACCTCGTCGCAGCACCGCCGCCGCCGGAGGGGACCCGCGTCAACCTGGAGGACCGCCGCGAGCTCGAGCTCGACGACCCAGACATGCGCCGCTTCAGCTACAGCGCGGTGCGACCGGTCGACCAGCTCGATGTGGTGCAGGTCGACCTGCAGCGCGTCGACGAAGGCTGGGAGGCGGTTTCGGTGGGGTTCCGGGTCGACACGGTGGACCGCGGTTGGCTGGGCTCGCCGATCAGCGGAGGTGTGTTCGCCGGCCTGTCGCTGCTCGTGCTCGCCCTGTTGCTCAGGCCGTCGCCGCTCAGGCGCGTGCTGGCCAGCGGCACCGAGTACGTTCGCGAGCACCGTCGCCTGGTGTTCGGCACGATGGTGCTCTTGTATGGCGCCTTCGCGCTCGGCGTGTGGAGCGGCGCGGCGCTGCCGCCGGCGTGTGACGACGCGGTCTTGGCCGTGCTCGGCCAAGCCCTCGGTCAGGTCGGTGCCACCGACGCGCTGCTGTCAGGCGACCCGTTGCGCCTCGGGGTCACGATCTTCTACCAGAACTTCGGTGTGGTGACGTTGCTGCTGTTCTGGCTCGGGCTCCTGTTCGGCATACCGGCGTACCTCCTGGCGTTCCCACAGTTCTTCGCCAACGGCTTGCCCTTCGGCGTGCTGTACGACGTGACCAGCCCGGTCGCCCTGCTCGGCACGGTGCTGCTCATCGTCATCGAGCTCACCGCGTACTTCCTCGTCGTCGCCGGCGGCGGCATGCTGCTCGTGACCATCGTGCGCCAGGGGTTCGGTGCGTTCCCGCTGGCGCTTCGCAAGACCCTCGCCATGCTCACGATCGCGGGCGTCTTGCTGTTGCTCGGTGCGTGGTACGAGGTCGCGCTGATCCTGTTGGGTTGAGCGAGCCCGCGGGCGCTGCGTGTCACGAAGCGCGTAGGACCTGCCTGGCGGCCCCGGCCACGTCGAGCAGCGAGTCCGCTCCGGCGAAGGCGCTCGCGTGGGGACCGAGGGCGAGCAGTGGCACGTGTGCATGCGTATGGCGCGGGCTCGAGAGGTCCTCGAGGTTGCCGTGGTCGCTCGTGACCAAGAGGGTCACGTCGTCGCCCAGGGCGTCGCGCAGTGCGCCCAGGAACGCATCGAGGTGTGCGACGAACGCGGCCGCCTCGCCGAGGTCCTGGCGATGACCTGCCCGATCGCTGCTCCAGACGTCGAAGAAGGTGAGCGCGTGCGCTGCCGCAAGCCGTGCCAACACGCCCGCTTGGGCGTGGGTGCCGAGCAGCCCGGGGTCCACCGGCGTCTCCGCGGCGAACGCAGCGAGGCGGCGCCCATCGAGGTCGGCGGAAACGGCCCGACCCTCCGCGAACGCGACCATGTCCGCGATCGGGACGCCGGCCGCCGTGGCCGCCACCAGCGGCGCGGACGCGCGCACGCGCCGCCGGCGCCCCACCGCCCCCGCGACCGTACCGTTTGCAGCTGCACCGAGCGCGTCGCTGTAGGCACGCGGATAGGCGTTGGCGAGCACGGCGCCGCCCAGCGTGCGCGCGGTGTGGAACAGGCTGTCCTGCCCGAGGAGCGCCCGCAACGTCGGCCCTGGCCACGGTCCGTAGTGGCGCCCCATCGCAGACGCCGCGTTGTGGCCCGTCAGCAGCGTCGTCTGGCCGGTCGCCGACTGCGGCAGACCCGGTACGCCGAGGCGAGCGTCGAGGGCCGCCCTGACACGCCCGCTCTCTGCCACCGCACGCCATGCGTCCGCGTGCCAGTCGCTGCCGGCGAGCGAGCGCAGGTGGGGCCAGTCACTGGCGAAGGGATTGGACGCGGCGTCGGAGGGACCGAGACCGACCCCGTCGAGGAACACGAACAGCAGCCGCGCCACGCGCGGCGTCCCTAGGTCCCGACCCCGAGAGCCGCCTTCACACGCGCCAGCGTCGCCGCGGCGCGCTCGCGTGCTGCTGCGGCTCCGCGCGCGAGGATCGCGTCGAGCTCCGCGGGGTCGCCCATCAAGGCATCGAAGCGCTCACGGATCGGTGTCACCGTCTCCGTGACGGCCTCGAGGACCGCCTTCTTGAGGTCACCGTAGCCGCGACCGGCGAACCGCGCCTCGATCTCGGGCATCGGCTCGGCCGTCAACGCTTGCAGGATGACGAGCAGGTTGCGCACACCGGGGCTGGCGTGCTCGCTGCGGAACTCCCGCTCAGAGTCCGTCACGGCCGACATGATCGTCTTCTTCAACACGTTGGGGGAATCGAGGAGGCCGATGCCGTGCCCGGGGCGCTCCGCCATGATGCTCTTGCTCATCTTGACGGTGGGGTCGTCCATCCCCATGATGCGTGCGCCCGCCGTCGGAATCACGGCCTTGGGCAGCACGAAGGTGTCTCCGAACAGGCGGTTGAAGCGCGTGGCGATGTCGCGCGTCAGTTCGACGTGTTGGACCTGGTCCTCGCCCACCGGTACCTCGTCGGTGTCGTAGAGCAGGATGTCGGCGGCCTGCAGCACCGGGTAGGTGAGGAGCCCGGTCCCGACCGACTCGCGGCCCTCGGACTTCGACTTGAACTGGGTCATGCGGTAGAGCCAACCGAGCGGGGTGGTGCACGTGAGGAGCCAGCTGCACTCGGCGTGCTCCGGCACGTGCGACTGCACGAACACCACGTTGCGTTCCGGGTCGAGCCCGCACGCGAAGTAGAGCGCGGCGACCGCACGCGAACGGTGGCGCAACAGGTGCGGATCGATGGCCTCGGGCACCGTGAGCACGTGCAGGTCGACGACGCAGAACAGCGCGTCCTGCTCGTCCTGGCGTGCCACCCACTGCCGCAGCGCACCCAGGTAGTTGCCGAGGTGCAGGGCGTCGGTCGGTTGCATGCCGGACAGCACGCGCGGCCGTGCAGGCGTGTCGGGGACGGATACGGTCATGCCGCGGAGTCTACCGCGGGAGGGGGCGCAGGACGCGCAGGCTGGTGCCGTCCAAGGCGACGTCGCCGCTGCCCCCTTCGCCGCCGAGGAGGTCTTCGAAGCCGCCCGCCGGCAGGCCCAACGTGCCGGCGTCCACGGTCGCCGCCCCCGCGCCGAGGTTCGCCACCACCAGGACGCGTTCACCTTCGTACGACCGCCAGACCGCGAGGAGCGAGCTCGGCAGCCCCTCGACGACCTGGAGATCGCCGTCGGCGAGGGCGTCAGACGCGGAGCGCAGTGCGACGAGGCGCACGTACCACTGCAGCAGCGAGTCGGGGTCGGCGCGCTGTGCTGCGACGCTGATGGTGGGATCGGTCGTCGATGGCGCTCGCCACGGCGGCGCGGCGCTGAAGCCACCGGACTCGTCGGCGCTCCAGCGCATGGGCGTGCGCTTGTCGGGATCGATCTCGCTCGGCCCGTTGGGCAGACCGATCTCCTCGCCGTAGTACAGGAACGGCGTTCCGGGAAGGGTCAGCAGCAGCGCGGCGGCGAGGCGGATGCGCGCGCTGTCGCGCCGCAGCGGGCTGAGCGCGGTGGCGGGACGGGTGTGGTCGTGGTTCGCGAGGAAGGTGCCGCGCCAGGCGCCCGCCGGGTAGGCGTCTTCGTCCTGCTGGAGTTGGGCGCGCAGGCCGATGGCGCTGCGGCTCTGGACGGCTGCGTTCAGTTCCCGCCACAGCGGGTAGTTGAACGACATGTCGAGACCGGCATCGCGGTGGTAGCCGGCGATGGCAGGCGTGGACGTCCACGTCTCGCCCACGATGAACGCACCCGGATGACGCGCGCGCAGAGCGGCGTTGAAGTCACGCACCCAGGCCAGGTTCTCGGGCGTGTTGGCGATGACCCCGTCGTCGCTCTCGATCACGTGCTGGATCGCGTCGACCCGGAAGCCGTCGACGCCGAGGTCGAGCCAGAAGGCAGCGATGTCGAGCATGGCTTCGGTCACGGCTGGATTGCGGTAGTTCAGGTCCGGCATTCCCCCCTCGAAGAGCCCGAGGTAGTAGGTGCCGTCGCCCGCGGCGTGCCATGCCGGCCCACCGCCGGTGCCGCGCCACGGCAACCGCTCGTCCGACCAGACGTACATCGCCCGGTACTCGGGGTCGCCCGCCACCGCTCGCTGGAACCAGGGGTGAGCGCTCGACGTGTGGTTCACGACCAGATCGAGCACGACGCGCAGGCCGCGTGAGTGAGCGGCATCGACGAAGACGAGGAAGTCCGCCATGCTGCCGTAGTCGGGGTTGATCGCGCGGTAGTCGGTGACGTCGTACCCGTGGTAGGTGGGGCTGGGATGGATCGGCATCAACCACACGCCGGTGGCGCCCAGCGAGACCACGTGGTCGAGGCGCGAGGTCAGGCCGCGCAGGTCGCCGATGCCGTCGCCGCTGGTGTCGGCGAAGCTGCGCACGAACACCTCGTAGTACACCCCGGCGCTCGGATCGGTCGGCCAGCGCTGCTCGGGGGGCGGCGCCGTCCAGCCGCCCTCGCGAGCAGCGAGCGGTGGTGCGGCGTGCGTCGCGCCGAGCGCGGCGCCGAGCGCGACGACCAGCGCCACCACGAGCGCGACGAGGCGACGGGTGTCGGCGCGAAGACGCAGCGTCACGGCCCCTCCTCCTCACGCTCGATCGGTCCGCCTGGCCAGCGCCGATCGACCCACGCCAGCGGGGCCGTCGGGACCCCGTCGACGCGCATCTCCCAATGCAGGTGTGGCCCAGTCGAGAGACCGGTGCTGCCCACGAAACCGATCACCTGGCCGCGCTCCACGACGTCGCCCTCGGCGACGGCGAGGGCGGACTGGTGGAAGTAGAGGCTGGTGACGCCGAAGCCGTGGTCCAGGACCACGAGGCCCCCCTTGATCGGGTACATGCCGGCGACGCGCACCACGCCGTCGTTGGTGGCGTGGATGGGCGTGCCGGTCGGGGCGGCGATGTCGGTCCCGAGGTGGAAACTGACGGGCCCACCGGGCGCATAGCGCCGCGGCAGGCCGAAGGCGGACGTGGCTCGGCCCTCGAGTGGGAGCACGAACGTCCGAGCCCAACGCGGTTCGGGCCCGACCGCAGCGAAGGCGCGCTCCAGCGTCTCGGCCTCGAGTTCGCGCCCGGCCGGCGTGATGACCGCGAGGGTGCTGGCCGCAACGTTGAGCTCCTGAACGGGGTGCGGGTTGGCCTCGATCGTGACCACGCCGAGCACCTCGTGTTCGTCGCCGAAGGCGTCGATCACGACCCCGCGCACCGTGCGGACGCCGGGATCGGTCTGGAGGGGCACGGGGACCAGGACCGTCAACTCGTCGTGGCGGAGGAGGCCCGAGAGGCGCCGTCCGTCGAGTTCGAGGAAGGCGTCGACGACCTCGATCATCGGCACGCGGGCCGGGTCGCCGCGCCAGGCGAGCCGCAGCGTCAGCGCGTCGCCGACGGTCAGCGTATCGGTGGAGGTGAGGCGCGGTGCGGGTGGCCAGGCCGCCCGGATCCTGCGGTCCTCGCGAGCCACGCGACCCGCGGCGTCCTCGGCCTCGACCTCGAGATCCCACGTGCCGGCCTCCGCCAGGAGCGACACGCGCAGGTCCTGCGTGACCTCCTCGATCGTCGTGTCGGCGTAGCGCACCCGCACCGTGGCAGGCACGTCGACGGACACGAAGACGTCGAGCGGGCGACCGGCCACGGCGTCGTCGGGGGCCTCCAGGTAGATGCGCGGAGGCTCGCCGGGTGGCGCCGCCGAGCCCAGGACGAAGCCCAGCGCCACGCTCAGGATCGCTCCAACCACGATCAACGGCAGCATGCGAGGCCAACGGTTGGCTCGCTCGGTGCCGGGCACCGGCGGCGCGCTCACCTCACGGCTCGCTCTCACCGGATCGCAGGCTCGTCACGAAGGGCAGGTTGCGGTAGCGGTGATCGATGTCGAGACCGTATCCGTACACGTACGCGTCCTCGATCTCGAAGCCGAGGTAGTGGACCGGTACCTCGACCAGGCGACGCGACGGCTTCGACAGGAGCGACGCGACGCGCACGGAGCGCGGGCCGCGGCCCTGCAGGTAACCGAGCAGGTACTGCATCGTGAGTCCGGTGTCGACGATGTCCTCGACCAGCAGCACGTGTTTACCCTTGAGCGACTGATCGAGGTCCTTGACGAGCCTGACCTCGCCCGACGACTCGGTGCGCGAGCCGTAACTCGACACCGACAGGAAGTCGACGGTCAGCGGCAGCGCGATCGCCCGAACCAGGTCGGACATGAACGGGAACGCCCCGTTCAGGACGCAGACGACGTGCAGCGGCTCGGAGCCGTAATCGGCGGTGATCCGGGCCCCGAGTTCGCGCACGCGCGTGTCGAGCGCGTCGCGGCTGATCTGGACGGGTCCTGGACCTGGGGTGAGGTAGCGCTCGCTCATCAAGAGTGTCTCCGGCGCGCGCCGGTTCGACGGGCCTCGGCACGGCCCGGGTCGCGACCGGCGTCGTCCCGAGTATACCGGAGCCGCTCCACCTCCTCGGCGCCGAGTTCGCGCCACGCACCGGCTGGCAGGTCGCCGAGCGGCAGCGAACCGACATGCGTTCGCAACAGCCGTTCGACCGGCGCACCGACCGCGGCGAACATCCGTCGCACCTGGCGCTTCCTGCCCTCGCGCAGCACGAGCATGGCGCCGCCCGCGACCGGCCGGACCGCATCGGCGCGCGCCCAACCGTCGTCGAGCAGCACGCCGTCTCGCAGGCGGGCCAGCGCCTCGGCGTCGGGCGTGCCAGCGAGGCACCACACCCGGTACGTCTTGGCGTGACCGTAGCGCGGGTGGGTGAGGCGCAGCGTCAACGCTCCATCGGTGGTCAGGAGGAGCAGACCCTCGCTGTCGAGATCGAGGCGGCCGACCGGGTGCATCCCCGCGACCGGCGGCAACAGGTCGAACACCGTCCGGCGTCCGCGTTCGTCGGCGGCGCTCGTCACGACGCCACGCGGCTTGTGGAGGGCGAACGTCCGGT
>SL_3KL_010_SEDDRAFT_10003283_pt1 | contig 14709 bp, 9 predicted proteins | sample SodLakKL_010_SED_2_FD_10381 | JGI IMG/M metagenome (IMG submission 10381)
TGTAATTTCGAACGAAAAAAAATCATGTATATTTGTATCTTATTTTTTTTTGATGCCGGCCATATTTTTCGATGTGTTCCGTCGCATCAACAGCAGCAGATAAACATTCTTCAATTATTGATAGTCATATAAAACAAGAGAAAAATGGGCAAACAAAAAGTTTATTTCTTTGGCGGAAAAAAAGCCGATGGTGATGCGACATTGCGTAATTTGCTGGGTGGCAAGGGTGCCAACCTGGCAGAGATGGTAAACATAGGTGTTCCTGTACCTCCTGGTTTCACGATCACCACAGAAGCATGCACCATGTTCAATGAGCGTGGGCACGATTTTGTAGTCAATGAGATCAAGCGGGAGGTTAAAGAGAGCATGCGCAAGGTTGAAAAGGAGATGAAGGCAGGTTTTGGGGATCGGGACAACCCTCTTCTTATGTCCGTACGTTCTGGTGCCCGTGCTTCCATGCCGGGGATGATGGATACGGTGCTAAACCTCGGCCTGAATGAGCAAACGCTGGAGGGCCTGGCAAAAAAGACCGGCAACGGGCGATTCGTGTGGGACTCTTATCGCCGTTTTATCCAGATGTATGGTAATGTGGTGATGGGGATGAAGCCGGCCAGCAAGGAAGAGGAAGGTCCTTTTGATGAGATCATGGAGCATCTCAAAGAAGAAAAAGGGGCGGAGAACGACCAGGATCTGAGCACTGATGATTTGAAAGAACTGGTAAAGCGTTTCAAAAAGGCTGTGAAGGATAAAACGGGGAAGGACTTCCCTGAAGATCCCTGGGAGCAGCTTTGGGGTTCGATAACCGCTGTGTTTGAATCGTGGAATAACCCGCGCGCCACCTATTATCGTAAGAAATACAACATCCCCGCCGAGTGGGGTACTGCTGTCAATGTGCAGGCAATGGTGTTTGGCAACATGGGCGAAAAGTCTGCCACAGGTGTGGCTTTCACACGTGATGCTGCCACCGGCGAAAATATTTTCAACGGGGAATACCTTGTAAATGCACAGGGGGAAGATGTGGTTGCCGGCACCCGCACCCCCCGCCAGATAACGAAAGAAGGCTCTTTGCGATGGGCCAAGTTACAGGGAGTTTCTGAAGAGGCCCGCAGGAAGGAATATCCTTCGCTCGAGGAGATTTTTCCTGAACTGTACAAGGAGCTAGATGAACAGCAGAACAAGCTCGAGCTTCACTATCTTGACATGCAGGACCTGGAGTTCACCATACAGGAAGGCAAACTCTGGATGTTACAGACACGCAACGGGAAACGCACCGGGCCGGCCATGGTGAAAATCGCGATGGACATGCTGCGTGAGGGACTTATCAAAGAAGAGGAGGCTTTGCTCCGCATGGAACCCGACAAGCTGGATGAGCTGTTGCACCCTGTTTTCGATCTCAAAGAGCTTGAAAAGGCCACACTGCTGGCCAAGGGGTTATCGGCATCACCCGGAGCTGCCACCGGACAGATTGTCTTTTTCGCAGATGACGCAGCCGAATGGACGGCAAAAGGGAAAAAGGTGATCCTCGTTCGTGTGGAAACATCACCCGAAGACCTGAGTGGCATGGATGCCGCTGAAGGGATCCTCACAGCCCGTGGCGGCATGACCTCCCACGCCGCTGTGGTGGCCCGCGGAATGGGCAAATGCTGTGTTTCCGGTGCGGGTGCCATCAAGATCAACTATAAAAACCGTACGATGAGCATCGATGGCAAGGTGTTCAATGAGGGGGACTTTATCAGTCTCAACGGCACCACCGGCGAAGTGTTCGAAGGCAAGATCAAGACAATGGATCCTGAGATGAGCGGTGATTTTGCCAAGCTGATGGAGCTTGCGGAAAAACACACCCGCATGGCGGTACGTACCAATGCCGACTCACCCAAGGATGCAGCAATTGCCCGCGAGTTTGGTGCCAAAGGGATTGGCCTTTGCCGTACCGAACACATGTTTTTTGAAGGAGAGCGTATCAAAGCCATGCGCGAGATGATCCTGGCCAAGGATGAAGCCGGCCGCAGAAAAGCGCTTGACAAGCTGCTGCCCATACAGCGCGGTGACTTCGAAGGGATCTTTGAAGCGATGCACGACCTGCCGGTGACCGTCCGGCTGCTCGACCCGCCTCTCCATGAATTCCTCCCCCACGAAGAGGCCAACCAGAAAGTGATGGCCGAAGAAATGGGCATCACACCAGAAGAAGTGAAGGCCAACGTGGATGCCCTGCATGAGATGAACCCCATGCTGGGACACCGTGGCTGCCGCCTGGGGAACACCTATCCCGAGATCTCTGAGATGCAGACCAGGGCAATCATCGAAGCAGCCCTCAACCTGAAGAAAAAAGGGATCAGGGCCATCCCGGAGATCATGATACCCCTTACCGGTACCGACCCTGAATATCAATTACAGGAAGAGATCGTCCGCAATACCGCCGAAGAGGTCTTCAAAGAATACGGCGACCATGTGGAATACCTTGTTGGAACCATGATAGAGATCCCACGCGCCACTTTGGTAGCTGACAAGATCGCCAAAAATGCCGAGTTTTTCTCATTTGGCACCAACGACCTTACTCAGATGACGTTCGGCTATTCACGCGACGATTCCGGAAACTTCCTTCAGGTTTATATCGATAAAGGATTGCTAAAGCATGATCCTTTCCAGGTCCTCGACCAGGAAGGTGTGGGACAGCTCGTGGAACTGGGTATTGAGCGCGGCCGTAAAGGCCGTCCGGACCTGAAGATCGGCATTTGTGGTGAACACGGAGGTGAACCCAGCTCTGTCGAGTTCTGCCACAGAGTGGGAATGGATTATGTGAGTTGCTCCCCATTCCGTGTGCCCATCGCCCGCCTGGCAGCAGCACAGGCCGTGGTAAAGGAAAAGATGGACGAAAAAGGGGGCCATGCCTATAGCACCAACTAATGAAACCATAGAACATGCTTCAAAAAGCGGCTGCTTGAAACCTTCAAACAGCCGCTTTTCCTTTTTTCAAACCCTAAACCCTCAATACTGCAATCATTCAGGAAATAAAGTGACAGGGGCGGTTTTGTCTGACAAAAAGCGCTGCATTCTTCATCTCTTCATACATCACCTTGTCATTCTGGATAAATTCAACGTGTTTACGGAAAGCTTCCAAAAGCGCGGAGAGCACCGGAGAGGTCCTGGCGGCATCCCTGAAACCCATGGCCTGAGATGCCGTCATCAGCTCAATGGCCAGAACCTTTTCCAGGTTATTCAGAATGGCTAATGTCTTGACGGCAGCATTGGCACCCATGCTCACATGGTCCTCCTGTCCCTGGGAAGATTCGATGGAGTCAACTGAAGCCGGTGAGCACAGCTGCTTGTTTTGGCTAACGATGGAAGCCGCCGTGTACTGGGGGATCATAAATCCTGAGTTCAGCCCCGGATTGGCCACCAGGAATGAAGGCAAGTTGCGTGTTCCCGAGATCAGACGGTACACCCTGCGCTCAGAGATGTTGGCCAGTTCAGCCAGTGCCATCCCAAAAAAATCAAGCCCCATGGCCAGGGGCTGCCCATGAAAATTGCCGGCAGAAATGATCAGGTCATCATCGGGGAAAAGCGTGGGATTGTCGGTGACGGCATTCATCTCGTTTGCAAACACCCCTGCCACATGATTGATGGTATCTTTGACAGCCCCATGCACCTGAGGGATACAACGAAAAGAGTACGGGTCCTGGATATAGTTTTTCTTTTCTTTCATCAACGCGCTGCCATCCAAAATTTTCCGGATATTCGCTGCCGTTTCCACCTGGCCCGGATGGTGCCTGATTCGGTGCACCTGTTCATAGAACGGCTGCATACAACCCATAAAGGCTTCGAGCGACATGGCCCCGACCAGGTCAGCCCATAGTGACAGATCAAAGGCACGAACCAACGTATGGACGCCATAGGCCGCCATGAACTGTGTTCCGTTGAGCAGTGCCAGCCCCTCTTTGGCAGTCAGCTCCAAATCTTGCCAGCCCTTCTCAGCCAGCACTTCCCTGGCAGGACGGGCTCTTCCCTTGTATACCACCTCACCCAGTCCCAGCAAAGGCAGAGACAGATGCGCGAGCGGAGCCAGGTCACCTGATGCCCCCAATGATCCCTGCGAATACACCACAGGATAGATCCCATGATTGAAAAAATCCACCAAGCGCTCCAGGGTCTCCAGCCGGATGCCCGAATGGCCATGAGAAAGGGCCTGTATCTTTAAAAAAAGCATCAGGCGGACAATCTCTTCCGGGACCTCCTCCCCCATTCCACATGCATGCGACATGACCAGATTGCGCTGCAAAATGCTCAAGTCGGCACGGGATATGCTGTGATTGCATAGTGAGCCGAAACCCGTGGTCACCCCGTAAATGGGCGCATCATGACTGTCTATAAGATCATCCAGATACTTACGGCAACGGGTTACCTTTTTACGTGCTTCGTCTGAAATGACGAGACGGACTCCATTGTCCATGATCTTTCGAACGATATCGAAGTCAATCTCTTTTAAGCAAACATGATGGGTATCCATAGGCACCGGTGTCTATATTATGAGAACATAATGGTTAAATACCTTTCATTTCAACAATGAATGCAATGCGTCCAAAAATCAAAACTATCCTGGTTCTTGCTTCAACCTCTACCTTGAACAGACTCAACGACCAGACATCTTCCAGGGATGTTCAATGACCGCCTGTTTTATAGTTTTATCTGATATTACCCAATAAACTTCAATAAGATTTCACTGATCTGTTCCAGCATCAACCGCTGTTGCTCACCGCTCCGCATATCCTTCAGCGAAAAAAGGCTTTGTTTCATTTCCTCTTCACCGGCCATCAGGACAAACGGGATATTGTTCTTGTCAGCGTACTGCATTTGTTTTTTGACCCTGGCGGGTTCCGGGTACATCTCGCACTGTATCCCAACGGAGCGCAGGTTTTCCAGGGCAGGCAGACAGTAATCCCTCTCCTTCGGTCCGAAGTTGACAGCCAGCAACTGGCTGAAGGTCCCGGTAATATCAGGGAAGCGGTCAAGGGCCTGCATCACGTCATATATCCTGTCGGCACCAAAAGAAATACCGACACCCGACACCCCTTCCAATCCGAAGACCCCTGTAAGATCGTCATAACGCCCGCCTCCGCAAATGCTTCCCATGGGCACATCCTGGGATTTCACCTCGATGATGGCCCCGGTGTAATAGTCCAGGCCCCTTGCCAGGCAAAGATCCAGCTTCAATAAATTATGAGGCGGTGTAACAGATAGAATATCAAGCACTTCACGAACCTCCGCAACACCCTTCATCCCAACAGGTGATGAAGCCAGCATCCCCGTCAGCACATCAATTTTTTCCGCATTGGATCCGGAAAGTTGTAACACAGGTTTGAGCTTCTCCACGGCCTCCATAGTGAGCCCCCTTTCAAGGAGCTCCTTATTGACATTGTCCAGCCCGATCCTGTCCATCTTGTCGATGGCCAGGGTAATATCCTGCATACGGTCGGCAAAGCCAATGTGTTCTGCCAGTCCGGCCAGTATCTTTCGGTTGTTGAAAAGGATCTCCACTTTAACGTTTAGCTGGGTAAAGACCTTGTCGATGATCTGGATGAACTCCGCCTCATTGGCCAGGGAATCGCTGCCAATGACGTCTGCATCGCACTGAAAGAACTCCCTGTAACGCCCTTTCTGGGGCCGGTCGGCACGCCAGACAGGCTGCATCTGATACCTTTTGAATGGGAATGTAATGTTGTGCTGGTGCTGAACTACATATCGGGCAAAAGGAACCGTCAGGTCATAACGCAACGCTTTTTCACTCAACTGTGAGGATAACCTGGCAATGTTTTTGTCTCTCCAGTCCTCATCATCTGCCTTTGACGTGAAATCGCCCGAATTCAAAATACGGAAGATCAGGCGGTCGCCCTCTTCCCCGTATTTGCCCATCAGGGTAGAAAGGTGCTCCATGGCAGGTGTCTCAATGGGCCGGAAACCATGCAAACGATATACCTCTCTGATGGTATCAAAAATATGCTCCCTGCGGGAAATCTCCAGCGGATCAAAATCCCTGGTGCCCTTCGGTATGCCTGGTTTTTCTTTTGCCATAAATCGTTCAATTTGTATTGCTGTTTCCTGCAAAAATAAGCCTTTTCCCATTAATCTTATCCCAAATCAGCCATCAGAAAATCTATTCCGGGGCGAAACTCCTTTGTATAATAGCATTTCGCTTCTCTGCTTTCGTCACCAACCCCCGGCCAAACCTCTATAAAGAAATACCCTCCCCCTATTTATATTTGGCCTCGCATCAATAAGTTCCAATGATTGGATAAAGTACAAAAAGGGGTTTGGATTATGACAAAACTTACATATTTTTGCAAACAGTTGATGCCTTTCAAAAAAAAAGAACCCCGGCGAATTCTATGCTAGACCGCGGTTGGTCAAATGCTCTTTTTATTAAACAAAGTAACTGGTAATTGTTATCTGATGTACATTATTTCAAGTATCCATATCCATATTTTATAAATTATAATACCATAATCATACAATGCATACCAAGAAAACGGAAGGGCTCACCCGCATTGGGGTGTTCTATGATGGCAATTATTTCCTTCATGTAAGCAATTACTATAACTATGTGCATCCCCTGAAGAAGCGATTGAGCATTGCCGGCCTGCATGATTTTATCTGCCGGCAGGTGGCTTTGGAGGAAGGGCTTGACCCGCAGCATAGCCGTATCACTGATGCACATTATTTCAGGGGGAGGATCAGTGCCCAGGAAGCAGCACAACGTGGAAACCAGCTGTATTATGAGCGGGTATTTGACGACATCCTGATGTCGGAGGGGCTCGTGACACATTATTTCCCCATCAAGAGCTTTCACGGGAAAAAAGAAGAAAAGAACGTAGATGTCCATCTTGCTCTGGAAGCATACGACATGGCGACATGCGGAAAAATGGACGTCATGGTGCTGATCGCTTCCGACAGCGATTTTGTTCCTTTGATCAGAAAGATCAATGCCATGGGCATCAGGGTGATGCTGATATGCTGGGATTTTGAGTTCACCAATGATGAAGGGCAGAAGACAGTCACCCGCACCTCCCAGGCACTGATCAAGGAGGTAAGCTATCCCTTGCAGATGCATGCATTGATCGACAGCCGTTCTGGATTTACAGAACCCCTGATCATGAACTTGTTTGTCCAGGATGAATCCCATAACAACGAAAAAGGCGCACAATCAATAAAAGAAAATGTGAAAAGAGGACAGATCCTCAGTCTCAAAAATGGTTTTGGCTTCATAAAATACCCGAACAACAATCTGTTTTTTCATTATACCGATGTTGTAAATATTGATTTCAACGATTTGATAACCGGCGATACCGTTGAATTTGATACGGAACGGAAGCACAACGGACAGGAAGTGGCCAGAAATGTCAGAAAGGTTTAGAAATAATGGCCGGTGGGAGGATCTCCCACTCATCGCACTCCATTTTGGACTGTCACCGGGATGATGCATGGTCATTCATCCTGCCTGTGGAAATTTCATTATATTCGCATCTTTTATCTCGTTTCCTGTTTTATTGCTTTGAGAGAACCCTGAATAATTTACGATCCTATGAAAGACCTACACAAAAAATCTGCAGACAACATCAGGATTCTGTCTGCCGCCATGGTAGAGAAAGCCCAGTCTGGTCATCCCGGAGGTGCCATGGGGGGCAGTGATTTTATCAATATTCTGTACTCTGAGTTTTTAAATTATGATCCGGATGACGGGACGTGGCTGCACCGCGACAGGTTTTTCCTTGACCCCGGCCATATGTCACCGATGCTTTATTCCATCTTGTATTTTGCCGGGTACTATCAACAGGAAGACCTGGAGAATTTCAGGCAATGGGGGAGCACCACGCCGGGACATCCGGAGCTGGACCCTTCGAGAGGGGTAGAGAACACCTCGGGCCCGCTGGGTATGGGGCACAGCAACTCTGTGGGAGCAGCCATTGCTGAACGTTTCCTGGTGGCTCGCTTCGGAGAGACAGTGGCGCACAAAACCTATGCATTCATTTCGGACGGGGGCATACAGGAAGAGATCAGCCAGGGTGCAGGCAGGATCGCAGGTTACCTCGGACTGAACAACCTGATCATGTTTTTTGACTCCAACGACATCCAGCTCTCTACCGAGACCAGCGCCGTCACCCGTGAAGATACCGCCATGAAATACAGGGCATGGGGCTGGAATGTGATCACCATTGATGGCCATGACACAGAAGGAATACGTCAAGCCCTCAAACAAGCCAACGAGGAGGAAAACAGGCCAACACTCATCATCGGCAAAACCATCATGGGCAAAGGGGCTGTTACCCACGACGGTGATTCATTCGAAAGACAGTCATCCACCCATGGCATGCCACTGTCAAAGGCCGGTGCATCCTTCGAAAAGACCATCAAAAATCTTGGTGGCAACCCGGACAATCCATTTATGGTGTTTGATGAGGTCAGACAATACTGGGATCAAGTCAATGAAAGGAAGCGCAGGATCGTACAAGAGAAAAACGCGGTGCATGCACATTGGGCGTCTGAGAACCCCGGCCTTGCCGCCAAACTGAATGGTTATCTTGCCGGGGAGGTCCCTGAAATAGACTTTTCTGACATATCCCAGAAGGAGAATATTGCCAGCCGGGCTGCCTCAGGTGCTGTGCTGGCATACCTGGCTGAGCGCGTCGGAAACATGATCGTCGCATCGGCCGACCTTTCGAACAGCGACAAAACGGACGGGTTCCTGAAAAAAACCAAACAGTTTGTCAAGGGTGACTTCAGTGGTGCTTTCCTGCAAGCCGGCGTTTCGGAACTGAGCATGGCGGCCATTGCCAGTGGAATGGCTTTGCATGGAGGGGTGATCCCTGTCTGCGGGACCTTTTTCGTTTTTTCCGATTATATGAAACCGGCAGTACGTCTTGCCGCGTTAATGGAGCTGCCCGTGAAGTATGTATGGACGCACGATGCCTTCCGTGTGGGTGAGGACGGTCCCACGCACCAACCCGTGGAGCAGGAAGCACAGATCCGTTTGATGGAACAGCTGAAGAATCACAGCGGCGAAAGGAGCATGCTCGTGCTGAGGCCGGCCGATGCCATGGAAACGAATGTGGCATGGAAAATGGCCCTGGAAAACACCTCCACACCTACAGCCTTGCTGCTCTCACGACAAAACATCCCCGACCTGCCTGGAAAATCGGGCCGCTACAAGAATGCACTGGGTGCAGAAAAAGGCGGCTATGTCGTTTACAAGGACTTTGGCCTTATTGACCTTGTCCTGGCAGGAAACGGATCAGAAGTGTCTACACTGTTTGAAGGGGCCCAACTGCTGAAAGAAAGAAAAGGATTGAAGGTACAGGTCGTGTCGGTGATTTCAGAAGGATTGTTCCGTGAACAGGAACAGGAATACCAGGATGAAGTCATCCCACCCGGGTTGCCCACGCTCGGACTTACAGCAGGCCTGCCGGTAACCCTTGCCAAACTTGTCGGGCCCAACGGGAAAGTGCTCGGGATGGAAAGCTTCGGATATTCTGCACCCGCCGGGGAGCTCGATAAAAAATTGGGTTATACGGCTGAAAATGTTTATGCACATGCCCTGTCACTCCTCGAAAAGTAAGCGATAGCCGACACAACATCCCATCAGCCCTTGATGACAGCCAACGGCGATAACTCCACGAGAACATCCACCAGGTCGCGCTGAAGGTCCATCACCATGGAGATATCCTTGTACGCACTGGTGGCCTCTTCCAGATCGCGCTGGCTCCTGATGGCATGAATAATGCCCTTGTCATCCAGCTTCTTCATCTCGTCAGCCAGATTCAGACTGCGGATGGCCTCTTTGCGGCCCATGGTACGCCCTGCCCCGTGAGAACAACTTTCAAAACTGTCCCTGTTGCCCTTGCCCCTGACTATGTAACTGTTGGCACCCTGGCTGCCTGGAATGATGCCAACGGTATCTTTATCCGCTTTGGTGGCTCCCTTCCGGTGAACAACCACGTCCATGCCAAAGTGCTCTTCAAAAGCAGCATAGTTATGGGCAATATTGATCATGGGTGCAGACCGGAAGTCTTTGCCAAAATATGACTTGAAGACCCCCAGCGTGTTATCCATCATTAACTTACGACTGGCAAAGGCAAAATCCACACAATATTCCATCTCCCGGATATACTGCTTGCCTTCTTTGCTTTCCAGGCGAAGGTAGGCCAGCTGATGCGATCTTGGAACCGGGCTGGCCCATTTCTGGTTCAGATTGGTAGCCAACCGGTTGTAATGGTCGGCAACCTGCTTGCCGATGTTCCGGCTGCCGGAATGGACCATGATCCACACCTGCCCGTCCGAGCCGTTCTGTATCTCAATAAAATGATTGCCGCCACCGAGGGTTCCCAGCTGGCGGGTGGCACTCCTGTACTCGCGGTTTACCACAGGCATCGGCTTGTCTTCGTTTACCGGGGGCATCCTGCTGCTGTCCTGGCTTTGCTTATGGTGCTTATGCCCCACAGGGATACGCGACCTGATGGCAGACAGGATTTTTCGCAACTCGGCCTGCGATATGCCGGAGAGAGACGTTTGCACCGCACACATGCCACAGCCGATGTCCACACCCACCGCATTGGGAACGATCACTTCCCTGGTGGCCATCACACCGCCTATTGGCATGCCGAAACCCTGATGACAGTCGGGCATCAGGGCAATGTGCTTCACAGCATAGGGGAAATTGGCCAGGTTCTTCGCCTGCTCAAGGGCACCAGCCTCCAACTCATCAATCCACATCTTGATGGGCAACTTCTCTGTTTTCAGTTCTCTTACCATAGCCGTATGTTATATCAGTAATACAAAAAAACGCATAATAATCTACTTTGGCAAATTCAGGCATCAGTTTACGTTCTCAGGCTCCGACAGGTGAGGGATGACGGAGGATGCTGCCATTTCGGCAACACGCCATCCGCAGTGAACCCAAAACCCNGAACCCTGAACGCCACGGTCCGCCGCTGTTGCGACAGTCCCCCGACGCAGCACACCAAACAGGCAGAGACAATATATGGATCCACACAAGGATGGGTTGAAAGAACAATTGAGTATCTTTGCATTGCAAAAACAACACCATCATGGCTTTAAACTGCGGAATGGTAGGCATTGCAGGTTGCGGCAAGACCACGCTGTTCAATTCCTTGTCGCGGGGCCGCAATCTTGCAGCGCAAGTTTCGGGGCGCACAAACCTTGGTCAGATCGAAGTACCGGATCCCCGCCTGGAAGCAATTGCCGGGATCACCAAACCACCCAGGGTGGTTCCCACCACCATAGAGATAGTAGATATTCCAGGGCTTACCAAAGGGGGGAGCAAGACGAAAGGGGGCAATCAGTTCCTTGCCGATATCCGACAGTGCGATGCCATCATCCATGTGCTGCGTTGTTTTGATGATGTCACTGTGCCCCACATGGAGGGCTCGGTGAATCCGCTGAGGGATAAAGAGATCATCGACCTGGAGTTGATCACCAGCGATCTCGTGACTGTGGAAAAGAAGCGTGATCGATTGCAGAAGGTTGCCGCGGTCGGTGACAAGGATGCAAAAAAGGGTACAGAGGTGCTTTCTGCAATGATGGACCACTTCGAAAACGGTGAGCCCGCCAGAACATTCAGCATCCAAGAGACAGACAGGAAATACGTCGACGACTGTTTCCTTCTCACTGTAAAGCCTGTCATTTACGTATGCAATGTGGATGAAGCTTCGGCCGCTGCGGGCAACCATCATGTGGAAAAGGTGCGGCCAGCCATTGAAGAGGAAGGCAGTGAACTGCTGATCATCGCTGCCCAGGCAGAATCCGAGATAGCCACCCTCGAAGATGAGGAAGACCGCCAGGAATTCCTCAGAGACATCGGGCTGAAAGAACCTGCGGTAAACAAGTTGATACGTGCGGCATACCGTACACTCAGGTTACAAACCTTCTTTACCTTTGGCCCGAAAGAGGCCAGGGCATGGACATTGCGCGAAGGCACTCCCGCACCGCAGGCTGCCGGCATTATTCACTCAGATATGGAAAGAGGGTTTATACGCGCAGAGGTGATGAAATCATCAGACTTTATTGAACTGGGCTCGGAACAAGCATGCAAACAAGCCGGCAAATTCCACATCGAAGGGAAAAACTACATCGTCCGCGACGGTGACATCTTTCACGTACGCTTCAACGTGTAAAGCCCAGCCAATCTACTTCTCGAAAAAGTCCTGCAGAGATCCCAGGTATGATTCTTTCCACCCGGCCAGCATATTCCGATAGGCTTCATCCGGGATCCCTGAATGCTCTACCCTGACAAGCGTATGCTCTTTATCCGGATACAGGTCGATGACAACATCCGATGACCGGTCTTCCCCGAAAAACCATTTTTGACGGATGGACCTGTTGGGCTGAAAAGACACATTCTCCCCCACGATTAGACCATCAAGCATGGTAAAAGCCGATCCCGGCTCCAGGCTCATCACCGCCGGCTCCCCGCTCCACAATTCGATGGTAAAAGGGTTGGTCAACGCGATATATACCTCCTCGGGCGTGCCTTTGACCTTTCGCTGCAATCTGATTGTTTTCATAAAAAATGATTCGTGGTCGTTTCCCTGACACGAAAGCACCCCGGACCGGAATGTAACGTTTTAATCCGCCCGGGACCCCTGCTTCCCCCACCTGTTTGGCAGGATGGGATATGCTTAAATCGACACGGCCCTGGCCTCCAAAAGCCGGCGCATCGGGATGGCTCAACCATTGTTTTTGCAAAAACGCAGGATAAAGGTACATATGTTTTGAATCTATTTCAAGCGGCCTTTGGTATTTTTCTGTGGGAAAAAGCAGCATCGTGTACCGCTTTTTTTTAGTCTGCCGCGCTTCATTTCTTTATTTTAGAACTTCGTGATGACAGGTCAAAAGCCTAAACAGAAAAGGGGGTTGCTGAGGAGGTATAACGAAGGTTGGTGACGAAGCAAACGAAGCGTATTTCCTCTTATTGAAGGATTTTGGCCTCGGAACAGATTTTCCAATAACTGATTTGGGTTTAAATTTTTTTATCAAAAGGCTTTTACTATATTTGCGCTTTCCGTGACAACATATGTGTTGTTTCTTTATACATAATCTTTTTCGTTCACATTTTTAAAATAGGAGTATCGTCATGAATACCACAGAAAAGATCACGTCGCAACAGGCGATTGCCTTGGAGGAAAAGTACGGTGCACATAACTATCACCCCTTACCCGTGGTTTTATCGCGCGGTGAAGGCGTTCATGTTTGGGATGTGGAAGGGAAGCGTTATTTTGACTTCCTTTCGGCTTATTCAGCATTAAATCAGGGACATTGTCACCCTAAGATCACGCAGGCGCTGATAGACCAGGCCGAGAAGCTGGCCCTTACTTCCAGGGCTTTTCACAATGATGTATTGGGCCAGTATGAAAAATACATCACCGGATTATTTGGTTACGATAAGGTGTTGCCCATGAACACCGGAGCTGAAGCTGTGGAGACAGCCATTAAGCTTTGCCGCAAGTGGGCTTATCAGAAAAAGGGTGTCCCTGAGAACCAGGCAAAGATCGTGGTGTGCGAGAACAACTTCCATGGCCGGACCACCACCATCGTTTCGTTCTCCAACGACCCCGACGGATACAGTGACTATGGGCCCTATACCCCCGGGTTCATTCGCATCCCTTACAATGATGCAGACGCCCTGGAGGAGGCCCTGAAGGATCCAAACGTGGCAGGCTTCCTCTTTGAGCCGATACAAGGTGAGGCGGGCGTTTTTGTTCCCGACGAAGGTTACCTTACCCAGACATACAAGCTTTGCAAGCAACATAACGTGCTGTATATGGCCGACGAAGTACAGACAGGCATTGCCCGTACGGGAAAGATGCTGGCCTGTGACCACGAAAACATCAAGCCCGATGTCGTCATCCTCGGAAAAGCCATCAGCGGGGGGATGTATCCCGTATCGGCCGTACTGGCCAACGATGATGTAATGCTGGTGATCAAGCCCGGACAACACGGATCCACCTTCGGCGGAAACCCGGTTGCCGCAAAAGTGGCCATGGCCGCCCTCCAGGTGATAGAAGAAGAAAACCTGGCAGAAAGAGCCGAACACCTGGGCCAGATCCTGCGTAAAGAACTTCGCAACATCCAGTCTGAAATGCTGACACTGGTCAGGGGCAAAGGGCTGCTTAATGCCATCGTTATTAAACCCAAAGGCGATAAGGAAGCCATGGATGTGTGCCTTAAGATGGCAGAGCTTGGACTGCTGGCCAAACCCACACACGGCGACAAGATCCGCTTCGCACCCCCGCTGATCATCACAGAAGAACAGCTCATGGAATGCGTCGACATCATCCGAAAAGCCATCCTTTCATTTGAATAATTTGAAAACGTGACGTTTGCAGGATCACCCGGCAAAGGTATCCTGCCATTTTTCCCGCAAATGCCTGCAAAGTGCGTTATCCTGTATCTCATTCGTTGTGTGAAATATCGAATGAAGACCTTAAACCCTTATACCCTTAAACTTTTAAACCTTTAAACCCTTCAACCTCTTTGACCTTCTGACAAATGATAAACATTAATAAACAAGCGACGACCGGGTGAAAGACCTTGAGACGTTTTTCATGCGTCTGTGTGTAATTTCACATGAAAAAAATTCATGTATATTTCTCCTGTAAAAAACCACCACCATTTTGTCTTAAAATTTACAAAATGCTGGTGTAC
>SL_3KL_010_SEDDRAFT_10003284_pt1 | contig 14704 bp, 13 predicted proteins | sample SodLakKL_010_SED_2_FD_10381 | JGI IMG/M metagenome (IMG submission 10381)
ATGAGTGCCATTCTGGGACTGGCACCACTATTGTCAGGAGGCATCGTAAAAGCTGACCCCCTCATTGTGGATTCAAAGACCGGGGTTACCGGTGCCGGAATTACATCAAAAGCTGTAAATCTTTATTCAAACGTAAATGATAATTTTAAGGCTTACGGATTGAAACGGCATCGTCACACAATTGAAATGCAGGAGATCCTCAACCGTGTTTCGGGCAAGGAAACTTTAATTCAGTTTACACCCCATCTGCTTCCGGTTGACCGTGGCATATTGTCAACAATTTATGCTCAACCTGGTCAGGATACCAGTGATGATTCACTGAAAGAGGTGTATGAGGACTTCTATGAGGACGCGCCGTTTGTCAGGATCAGAAAACATATTCCTGCAACAAAGGATGTGAGAGGCACTAATTATTGCGACATCTATCCGGCCTATGACGATCGGACCAATATGGTTATTGTTATCAGTGTGATTGATAACCTGATAAAAGGTGCTTCGGGTGTGGCAGTTCAGAATATGAACATTATGTTTGGTCTTGATCAGACTTCAGGTCTGAATATGATACCCCTGAATCCCTGATAGCTTGCCGAAACCAAACCAGACAAAACCAAATAGATATAAAGATGAGCATGATCAAAAATATAACAAATGTAAGGGGAATTACTTGCTGGGGAGCGCATACAGGAGTCAAGTCGATGAGGAGGGATCTGGCAATAATTTTCTCAAAAGAGCCTGCCAGTGCAGCAGCAGCGTTTACGCAAAACCAGGTGGTGGCTGCACCCGTCTTGTTGTCAAAAAGACATGTTGCTGATGGTAAGGCCCAGGCAATAGTTATCAATGCAGGAAATGCAAATGCTGCGACAGGAGAACAGGGCAGAAAAGGTGCAGAGGCAATGGCTCAGTCACTGGCCGAGGAATTGGGTATAGATAAGGAACTTGTCCTGGTTGCATCTACCGGGATTATTGGAGAGCCTTTTCCTACCGAGGATATTGTTAACGGTATACGTGAAAACGTAAAGAAACTCACCAATAAATCGACTGCCGGAACATTTGCAGCAAATGCTATATTGACAACTGACACCTTTGCCAAGGAGGGTTTTATTGAATTTGAGGTTGATGGCCGTGAAATAAACATGGGCGGCATTGCCAAGGGATCAGGCATGATACATCCCAATATGGCAACCATGCTGGCCTTTGTAGTAACAGATATTGCAATCGAGCCCTCTCTCCTTAAAGAGGTTATGAAGGAAGCTGTAGATAAGACTTTTAATATGATTACTGTAGATGGCGACACTTCTACCAATGATATGGTTGTTGTGCTTGCTAATGGCCTTGCGCAGAATGATGTTCTCAAAAGCAAAAAGGATCCGGATTATCGGGTTTTTAAGGAAAATCTCGAAAATATGATGGCTCATCTTGCACAGCAAATTGTTCTGGATGGTGAAGGAGCATCAAAATATATTCAGTATGAAATAGTCAATGCTCCAAGTGAAGAGTATGCAAGAACCATGATCAGGAAAATTTCTGATTCCACTCTTGTAAAGACTGCAATGTACGGGCGGGATCCGAATTGGGGCAGGATCATCAGTGCCGCCGGAAATGCAGGTCTTCCATATAATTACGAAGAGACTGATCTCTACCTTGGTTCAGATAAGCAGTTAGTATTGGTGCTCGAAAAAGGAGTTCCTGCAAAGTATGACCGGAATTTCCTTAAAAAACTGCTGAGAGAATCGCATCTCAATATCAAACTTGACCTGAACAACGGGAAATCAAGTTCCATGGGCTGGGGTACGGACATGACAACCGACTATGTATTGTTTAACTCGGTTTATACTACATAATTATCAATAATTTCATTATCCGTAAAATGCTTAATGAACGGTTTTCCTGTAACAGGCAGAGCGACATTATTAATATCCTGGGTCAGTCGGTCGGTTTGGCCAGTGCACTATTGATTACCCTTTTTGCACCAGAAGAATTCAGTTATGTCAAGTTTAATGAAAAAGATGATCAGATTTACTTATGATTTAATATATTAGCAGGTGCATACCAAATCCGGAAATCATGAGAAACTATCTGACAAAATTGTTGATCCTGTTTATACCGCTGGCATTAAACAGTTGTGCCAACGGTGCTGCTGATGGTAACTGGACCCATTTCAGGGGAAGTGATCTGAGGGCAATTGCCAGTGTTGATTCTGTGCCGGTTGAATGGAATGAAGATGTTAATATTTCGTGGAAATCGCCTGTCCACGGCAGGGGATGGTCATCTCCGGTAGTATACGGAAACCAGGTATGGCTAACAACTGCCACACCTGACGGCCAGGATCTTTTTGCCCTCTGCTTTGATTTAAATACGGGAGAAAAAATTTATGATATCAATATTTTCTCATTTGATGAGGCGATAAGAAAACATGATATTAACAGCTTTGCATCACCAACNCCTGCGATTGAAGATGGTTATGTATACGTTCACTTTGGAAGTATGGGAACCGCATGCCTTAGTACCAAAGATGGTTCTGTGTTGTGGGAACGTACCGATCTTGAATGTAATCATGTTCAGGGGCCGGGTTCTTCAGCTTTTTTGTATAATGATCTACTTATACTGCATTATGAAGGTGTAGATGTAAGGTTTTTGGTTGCACTTGATAAGAATACGGGAGAGACAGTATGGAAAACCCACCGCCAGGAAGAGCCATATGAGGCAATACCGTGGATCGGCACAAAAGCTTACGTTACACCGCTTCTTATAAATGTAAAGGGACGTGACCTGATTATTTCGAACGGATCAGCAATAATTAACGCTTATGACCCGAATACAGGCGAAGAGATCTGGCACATAGTCCGTGGAGCTGAATCGACTGTATCGATGCCCTTTGAGGACGACGGTGTCTTATATTTTGAAACAGGTTTCATGGTTAAGGAGAGGAGTTCAAGATTTTCGGAAATGTGGGCAGTGAATCCTGACGGGGAAGGTGATATTTCAGAATCAAATGTATTGTGGACCAGGAATATGGCGCCAATGCCTTTGTGTACCCCGGTAATTGTCGACGGACTTATTTATACCGTTGATGCCGGCAGGATTATGAGGTGCATAGATGCTGCCACAGGCGAAGATGTCTGGTCTCACAGGTTGAGGAGTCAGTATAATTCATCTCCTGTATATGCTAACGGGAATATCTATTTTAATTCAGTAAGGGGTGAAACCATTGTAATTGAACCAGGAAGGGAACTGAATATTGTTTCTGAGAACAAGCTAGACGGAGAAATCTGGGCAACTCCTGCATTTGTTCGGAACAGCATAATAATGAGAACTGACAGCCATCTGTACAGGATAGGCGGGTAATCAGTTCTTATAAGTTACCAGAACCTGACTCCCAGGTTTACCCCTAGCCATAGGCGGGTCTCCCTTCTGTCGCTGCTGAAATCAAGAATGCTGTAAGGGGAAAAGTTTATCCACTCACCTGTTTCGGGATCTGCACGTACTGTCTGAATATTCAGTACAGGCCCAATGAAAAATTGCCATCTGGGATCAAGGTCTTTAGCATAACTGACTTTCAGCTGATGGAGCATGTTGGAGCCGTCTGACTTCAGCCATCCTTTCTTAACAACCTGGTTAGAATGCATTTCAATATTTATATACTGGTCGTTCATGAGATTGAATTCTGATCCGATNCCGTATCCCAGTAAGAAAGCACTCCTCTCACCTGTGAACTGGGTTCCCATAGAAAAAATGTTGTAAAACCTTTTTACCCCTATTTTAAATCCCATGTGCAGGTTCAGGGCATCTCCGACTGAAAACTCGGCTTTTCTGTATCCTCCCCTTACTATACTTAGTAATCCCAGCGGTAATCCATCAAGCGAATCTGCAATGTTTACCATCCCGACCTGCAGCCCGTTAACTTTTCTCGCGATATTAAGGAATCCGGCTGCCTGCATTCCATCAACCTCACGTGCAATATTTGCAAAACCTGCAGCCTGCACACCCTTTAACACTCCACCGGTATAATTCATAAATCCTGCAGCCTGAACCATATCCCCGTCAAAGGCCGTAAAATTAAAAAATCCGCTTGCCTGGAATCCGGCATTATGTCCGTCAATTACATTTGCAAACCCTGAAACCTGTACAACGTTTGCATCGTAATTAACTACATTGGCAAACCCTGCTACCTGCAGGCCGTTTGTATACAGGTTATTTAAATTGAAGAAGCCTGCAGCCTGAAGTCCGTCGGCGGTGCCGTTTACAATATTACCGAAGCCCGAGGCCTGAAAACCATTCATTGAAAACCGGTTAATATTCATAAAACCGCCGATCTCGAGGCCGTCCACACCCCCGGTAAGTCCTGCAAAAATGTTAAATGAAAAGTTATAAATATTATCTGTCGAGTAAATGCCTTCAGTGCCTATACCGGGAATCAGACTAAGCTGAAAGGGACGTATAGTTTTTTCTTCAGATTCATCCTGGGCATTCAAGGGTACAAGAAAAAGGATGAATCCGGCAAATACTATTATTAGTTTTTTCATTACTAACCTGATGTTATTGGTATTTACCGGCATTCAGGTCAGTTCAGCTTCAAGCCGGACAGTAGTTGCTTTAAGAGCCTGTGATACGGGACAGTTCTCCTTTGCATCTCCGGCTATTTCAAGAAACTTTTCTTTTTCAATTCCGGGTACTTTGCCCCTGGTTTTTAAAAGTATCTCTGAGATAGAAAATCCATCGCCTGACTTGCTTAGTGTCACAACAGCCTCAGTAGTTATCTGCTCAGGGTTGAATCCTGCCTGATCGAGTGCATGGGCAAATGCCATTGAGAAACAACTTGCATGAGCCGCTCCTATCAGTTCTTCGGGACTTGATACAGATTTATCATCTTCGAAACGGGAAGTAAAGGTGTAAGCACCCTTGTGTTTACCTGCTTTTAACTGAAACTCACCATTGCCTTTTGGCAGATTCCCTTTCCAGGTTGCACTTGCATAATGTTTGCTCATAATAGAAAATTTTAATTAGAAGTATATAATAATGATTTACTGATCAATTAACACAAGTCCCCAATCAATTGTTCATTAATGCGTGCAAATCCGGTCAATTAGTTTAATAATCAAAGGATTATATCTTGCAGGTAATTCATATTCAGTGTTTCAAACGCCTGCCTTCTCCCTGCTCAATTATTAATAGAACTTTTGGATACATGTAAAACAGACGCCGTCAATTTCACGCCTGTTCAATTATTAATAAGAGGGTAAATGAAATGGCAAGGTTATTGTTTTTACTGCAACAGTTTTTCATTGTTTTCGTAGACTATAATAATCATAAATTTATACAAAAGTTAAATGACTAGCAAATCATTTTTTTATAGAAAGTTGTACGGTCCGGTAGCCGGATTGTTCCTGTTTGTAATTTTACTGTCCGGGGCATGTACCCGTACGGTCTATGTACCTGTTCTTCAGCCTGCCCCGGTCGATGTGGGCTCTCATATCCAGACTCTTGCTGTTGTTGACCGGACTACACCAGAGGATGGAGAAGAAAGGACGGTAGAATCGGTAATTACCGGTTCCAACCCGAATCTGAACAGGGAGGCAGCACAGAAATCCATCGAAGGTCTGGTGAGAGCTCTGGAAGGTTCTTCAAGGTATGGTGTCGTACGAACAGCTGAAAGGCTAACTACACCGGCATCTCGGGGCAACTGGCCTCCCCCGATGACCTGGGAGGAGATTGAGTCTTTTACCAAAAAATACAATGTTGATGCAGTGCTTGTGCTGGAGTCATTCAAATCTGAATTTATACTGACAGATGGTGGTACATCTGCACCTGCACCCGGAAGCGGAGAGATCCTGGGAAGAAGGTTTCGGGCAGGTGGTGTTGCCGGGATAAAACTTGGCTTCCGGCTATATGATCCTGAGTTCAGGTCCATTTCTGATGAATATATGTTTGATCACAGGTCAAGGGTCCAGGCTGAAGGCAATGCTATTCAGATGGTGGTCGGAGGAGTACTGGATCACAGGCAGGCTGTAAACGAAGCCAGCTTCCAGACAGGGAGAATTTACGCCGACCGGATTACTCCGCAATGGCTGCGGCTTAACCGCGAATTTTTCACAAAAGGCAGAGGTAACAGGGATTTTAAGATTGGTGTAAGAAGGGCGACGGTAAACGACTGGGATGGGGCACGCGAAGCATGGCATGAATCTGTTAATTCCCGCAGAAGGAAAGTTGCCGGTCGCTCGGCATACAATCTTGCCCTTATGTATGAAATTGCCGGTGATATTGAACTTGCCAGGGAGTGGGCCCAGTATTCATATACAGATTACAGGATCAGGAAGGCAAGGTCATATGTTTCTAATCTTGACCGGCGGATCAGGGCACAGAGAATCGCAGAACAACAGTTAAGGCAGGATTGAGTAACGGTTTAATGGTAATTCAGTTGTTATTGCCTGTGTTTAATATGCCTTTTACCTTATTCAGAAGCTCTTCAATTTTTACCGGTTTTGACATATAATCAACGGCACCTTTCTCCAGACAGGTTCTCCGGGTTTTTTCGTCACTCACTGCCGAAACAACTATTACATTGATGTTCTTGTATTTCTCATTTGATTTAAGACGATCCAGCATCTCATATCCGTCCACCCTTGGCATTAAAAGATCAAGGAGTATAAGATCCGGAATTTCGTTTTTAATCATTTCGAGTCCGCCATTAGCGGTTGCTGCAGTTTTGACTATCCATCCTTCACCTTCAAGAATGGCTTCCAGAAGAACGAGGTTTGTTTCGGAATCGTCAACAATTAAGATAGATTTAAGTGGTTGACTCATTGTAATTAGCTGGGTTTCTTGAAAAATTGCCCGTATTCTGACTAATATTACGAAACAGAATATTTAAAACAATGAAGATATAAATAATTCCCGATACAATGTGTAATGTAGAAGAAAATATTTATTTAGATGGTAAAAGCCTGCAAGAAATTATCAGAGGAAGACGGAGAGGCTGAAAGCTATCACTCTTGTAATTTTAATTATTTTTGTGTCCTCATTTTTTCACCGGCAATGATTCATTGAATGGATAAAAGTATATCGGATCAGGATTTCAGATTGTTCATCAGGGTTTTAAAGCAGGTATCAGAATATGATTTCAGCGATTATTCAGAAAAGTCATTGAAACGGTTGGTTGCCAAAGTAATCTCAGATACCAAAACGGATATCAGTGCATTTGTATGGATGCTTCCCGGTTTTTTCTATGTGACATTGTATTTAAATCTTTTTAAAAATAGACTTGAGTTGTTTGAAAAGTTAAAATTAAGGAAGATTAAGAGCTAACGAGGATTAATTTAACGGAAATGTAATATATTGTCTTTTTAACCAATAATTTGAAGTCTTTATGTTAAGAATGGGTTTGCTAATATTAATTATGCCGGTTCTTTTTGTTTCCTGCCAGTCGGGCAGGGACCGGGGAATGGGAACTGATATCGGGATTCCGGATTCAGTTATTTATGCTGAGTCTCTTGAAATATCGGAAGTTGTTCTGGAAGGGATGATCTCCAATGTCTCTTCCATAGTTGAGATGTCAGCTCTTATTAAGGATCTGGGAGTACCTTATTCCGACAGGTACCTTGCTACAACTGCAAATATGGACAGCTACAGTACAAATTTCAGAAGAGCATTAATGCTTGGAGTTTTTGGAGCTGATCTGGGTTATCTCATTATTTACAACCGTACAACTGCGGTAATGGACTACCTGGCATCGATACGGAGACTGTCTGACGGTCTCGCAGTGGGACAATTCTTTGATTTTTCTACTTTGCGCAGACTGGCAAGTTCACAATCAAATCCCGACTCACTGATGTATATTTCACTACAGAGTTTTAACAGGATGGATAATTACCTGAGAGCGGAGGGAAGGGCCCATCTCAGCAATGCTATGGTAGCGGGGGTATGGGTTGAAGGTCTTTATCTGCTTACTCAGGTTGCGAAAACACTTCCAGGTGAAGAGATCTTTGAAAGGATAGGTGAACAGAAGATCATACTTAATGATTTGATAATTATACTTAGAAGCTATGAAAGGGTGCATCCTGAGTTTGCAGCACTGTCAGGCGAACTTGCCTCAATAAAAGAGCTATTTGACCCGGTTAGCATCACATATGAGGTAGGTGAACCCGAGGCTGTAGAACGTGACGGGATGCTTATGATAATACAGCATGAACGCAGTATTGTCAACATAACAGAGCAGCAGGTAAGTGAGATAACCGATAAGGCAGAAATTATCCGTAACAATCTAATCCTTTGATATTGTGAGACGATTGTTAATAGTTTTGCGGCAACAAAGATATTCTTGAACCGGAAATCGAGGTTGAAAGCTCCCGAATGTATTAGTGAAACTATTGGTATTATTAATTTCCAATCCTTTTTTTACCTAAAGAATATTCTTCGAAGGTCCGGTTATTATAGGCAAAGGGCTTTACTATCTCATTTGAAATAAAGGATATAAAAAAGGCTCTTAAGTGCTTCCAAATCCTCCAGTTTTTTAATTATTTTTAAGTTCCTCATTAAGCTCCTTCATCTCGCTGAGAGCATTACTGTAGGTCTCAAATCTGCCTGTAAATTCTATTATAAGCTCATTATTACTAATTACCGGGTTGATTTAAGCTTTTATTTGAGGATTTGATAAAATCCTTTTCATATCAGGTAGTCTGAATGGCTTTGAGATATAATCGTTCATACCAAGGCTAAGACATTTTTCCCTGTCACCCGCCATCGCATTTGCTGTCATTGCCACTATCTGTATTCTTTTACTATGACCCTGTTCTTCTTCCATCTGCCTGATCACCCTTGCTGCCTCATAACCATCCATCTCGGGCATGTTGATATCCATCAGTATAAGATCATAGTTGCCGGTTTTGAATTTTTCGACTGCAATTATTCCGTTCTCTGCAATATCAACCGTCTGGCCGATTCTTGCCATGAAAAACTCGACCACTTTGACGTTTACAGGGTTGTCTTCGGCTAGAAGTATTTTCAGGTTTTTTTCTGTTAACTGTTCCATCATATTATTCTTATCCATTTGCCTGAATTGTAATTTGTCAGGTTTCTTAAGATGACAAGTGAACCAGAATCTTGATCCTTTTCCCAGCTTACTCTCAACACCTATTTCACCACCCATCATTTCTGTCAGTTTCTTTGAAATAACCAGTCCGAGTCCTGTCCCCCCGTTAACCCTTGTTGTTGAAGCATCAACCTGGGAGAATGTCCTGAACAGTTTACTCATATTGTTTTTTGATATACCGATGCCGGTATCAGTCACTTCGAACAACAGGACCACTGAATTTTGTTTTTTTTCCAGCAGCGACAACTTTATGTTCACACTACCCTTGTTTGTAAATTTGATAGCATTAGCCGCCAGGTTCATTACAACCTGATTAAGTCTGACAGGATCACCCACCAGCCTGTTTGGAATCTTTTCGTCAATATCGAAATCGAGGTTTAAGTCTTTCTTTTGAGCTGTTGGTTGTAATATCTTGATTGCATTGTACAGATTTTTTCCAAGACTGAATGGCGTGGATTCAAATTGCAGTTCACCTGCTTCAATTTTGGAAAAGTCAAGAATATCATTAATAAGTGTTAGCAGGGTTTTTGCCGATGAATACATGATGTCGGCATACTCTTCCTGCATGATTGTAAGTTGGGTGGTCTTTAGTAGGTCTATCATACCCGTGATACCATAGAGGGGTGTCCGTATTTCGTGGCTCATGTTCGCAAGGAACTCGCTTTTCGTCTTTGAACTCTCCTCTGCCATATCCCTGGCAATTTCAAGATCCCTTCTTGACCTTAAAAGCTCAACATGGGTTTTGACCCTCATCAGGAGCTCCCTGGTATTGAAAGGTTTTGTGACATAATCCACTGCTCCTGCCTCGAATCCGTTAATTATGCTTTCATTGTCATTTTTTGCAGTTATAAATATTACCGGTATGCCTGATATTTCATTCGTGCTTTTTATCTTCCTGCATAATTCATATCCGTTCATATATGGCATCATAACATCAAGCAGAACCAGGTCGAAGTTTTCATTCTTAAGTTTTTCAAGTGCAACCCGGCCATTCTCAGCCGAATGCAAATCATAACCCGACTCTTTCAGCAGCTCAAATATCAGCTCAATACTGAGTGGACTGTCATCTACAATAAGAATCCTGTATTTCTCCCCACTAGCCTGATTTTTCATAATAACCCTCCGTATATTTTTTACTGTGTTCTATTACAACTTCCTGTAAATAATTGGCTTCAGTGCCCTGACCAGTAATTACAAAATCTGTCTGGCTTACTTCCGTTTCGGAAAACCTGAAAATATGGCCGTCAACCTTTTATGGAATCGGGTAAATTGAAAATTCCCGGCATCATTTATATCAGCCCTTCTTCTATCCTTTTGCAACCAGCGCCTGCTTTATTTCATCTTTCTTTATATTCGGCACTAAATGAACAACTTTCGCTCTTTGGTTGATAATTGTCTTTTGATGGGTGGATTTACGGTAGTCCCTGTCCATTTTAAAGTGCGAAACCTTCTCATTAAGCTGCTCGGTTTGTCCGGAAAGCTCTTCCGGGCTTGTTGCCATCTTCTCAGAAACTGCTACATTCTGCTGAATGATCTGGTTCAATTGCTGTATTGCATTATTTATCTGGTCTGCTCCTGAGTTCTGTTCAAGGCTTGCAGACGATATTTCCTGCATCATCCTGGCTGTCTTTTCAATTTCCGGTATAAGTTCATTCATCAGTTTACCTGCTTCTTCAGTAGTACCCGCGCTATGATTTGCAAGTGAAACTATCTTGTTGGCGGTAATCTTACTTCTTCCCGCCAGTTTCCTTGCTTCTGAAGCAACCACTGCAAAACCCAGGCCGTGCTCGCCTGCCCGGGCAGCTTCCACTTCCGCATTAAGGGCCAGTATATTGGTCTGAAATGAAATATCATTGATTATGTTTATCTTATCGGCAATATTACGGATCGACTTCAGGCTTACTCCTGCTGAAACATCCACTTGCTGGATGCCGGCAGATACGTTTTGACCAATCTTTTCAGTTTCCTGGCCATTATCGGTATTCTGCGGTTCAACCAGCGCATTGTCAACGTTAACACTAAGGTTACCTCCCGCAATTTCCTNTACAAGGGATACTCTTTTGTATATACCGCTGGTAATGTCGCGGTTACTGAATATTCCGAGTAATAAAGCTATAATGATCCCTGCAATGATAATAGCAACAACCAGAAAGCTACTGGCAGCAACTTCGTGGAAGGAGTTGCCTGTATTTCGCAGACTGTAAAGTTCGAAAATTCCGATAACCACGACCATGACGGCAACTATACCAAAGCCAGACATGATCCTGGTCCCGATTTTTAAATTATTAAATTTCATAAAAAGTCCTCCGTTTTTTAACAAGTAATAGTTAATCAATATCTTATAAATCTTTTTCAGAATTTTTAAACTGAATAATCTCATTTGCCCCGAAACAGGATGTATTCAATTTTATCTGGCCTTTCCTTAGTTCGCCTTAAATTCTGCTCATAAGCTTCGATGTTTCAATGTGTGTATAGTTCTTTTGTACGTTAAATTCTGTTTCTTGTTTCTTTTTTTCTCTATTCATCACTCTTTATTTTTATTTTGAAAAGTTCCAGATTGTCTTACTTGTCCTGTTGGGCGTCTTTCGGGTAAACCGGGTCAGCAAGTCCATTACTGTTTATCCCCTGTGAAAAGCTTTCATGTATAAGGCGTTCACTTTCCATAGTATATTGGTTTTCAGGTTCTCCAGGATTTTGTCCTTTGAGATACCAGTATTATGAGGATCTGTAAATTTGAGTTTGAAATTGATTTATAATATTTTTTATACCGGAACGGAGAGTTATGCAACGTCTTTGTTTACCTGCTCTGAAAGGGTTACAAGTTGAAGCTGCAGCTCTTTTTCGTGCAATACCGCCAATAGTTTTGTCTGTGTGTATTTTAAGCTGTAAAAAATTGACCTGTAGTCGATTTTACATGCTATGGTCAGTGCGTTTTGTAATTTTACGCAGAAAAAATTTAGTGTATATTTAGTGATTATTATTCTGAGAAAACTGAGTTCATAATATGGAAAACTTTATCACTGCCGATAAGGATGTATTGACTATACCCGGGTACAATACGCTGACTGATTCTGAGAAAGAGCTTCTGGGTAAGTACAGCAACAAGGTCACTTACAAGGGCGGCGATGTCATTATCAAACAGGATACACGTACGTCACACATAATGTATATCAAAAATGGACTGGTGAAGGTTTTTAAGGAAGGCAGAAATGATAAGGTAATAAATCTCAAAATTGCATTGCCTGGTTCATATATTGGTTTGCTTTCAGTATTCGGTGATGAGCTTTACCAGTATAATGCTTCTTCCATTCAAAATACCGAAATGATATTCATTGATATTAGCGTTTTCAGGGAGATAATTAATCATAACGGCGCATTCGCGGCTCATCTTCTGAAGATGATCAGTGAAGAAGGATTATTTATGCTGGATAAGCTTATGAACCTTTACCACAAGCAACTATCCGGAAGAATTGCAGATGTCCTTCTGTTTTTTTCCGAAAAGATCTTTAACAGCCCGGGTTTTGAACTCCCGCTTACACGCCGCGAGCTGGCCGAATTTGCCGGTACTACCAAGGAGAGTTTTATCAGAACACTGACCGAATTCAGAAATGACAACATCATAAAGCTTGAACGTAAGAGAGTTGATATTATCAGCATGGATATCCTTAAGACACTAAGCAGGCTTGGCTGAACCGGATTCCCGGTTTTTTAATATTTCTATTTAGTCTATAAAGTCAGTTGCAGTGATCCGATGATTTGTTTGCTATCATTTTCAGACAGGTTTAAGATTTTCCCCGAAAGGGAAATCAATTTTTCTTGCATCAGGATAATAAAAAATAATTATTTTTAGCCCGTGTAAATACGGCATGGCTTTTGAACAATGCTTCTTTTATGTGGCTTTATCGAAAATAGTTCGTATTTAACTGAAAATTAATGGTTATGAATATTCCGATATTGTTTCTCTCTATTGCTTGTTTTACGAACAGCATATGCTCCTTTTCGCAGGAACCGGTTCAGGAAGATAGAGTTGCCGATACACTGGTCTATCTCGGAGGCAGATCTGCGCCGGTAAGTATTGTAAATATGACATCGAACAGGATCCAGTTTACCAGACAGGGAGAATCGGAGATCAGTGAGATTGACAGAAAACAGGTGGAGAAAATAATATACCGGACAGGCAGGGTTGAAGTGTTAAACCGCCCGGTCTTTGAAATGGTCTCAGAGGATAACTGGCGGCATGTTTTTCTTACAGAGGATCAGGAGGAAATTGCGGGGCTTTATGAGAGAGGGCCTGTAGAGGTAACTGCCGCCGCGGCCAGGAACCGGCCGACTACATTGAGAAATGCTGAAATAAGACTTAAAAGAGAGGCCGTAGCTTTAGGAGCTAACATGATACTGGTTACCCATACCGAATTCAGGGGAGGCTATGGTGATGTTCCTTCCATTACCATGCGGGGAATAGCCTATGGGTTTATGCCTGTACCGCCTGAAGAAGATTAATCTTTTTATTGAACTACCGTGAATACCAGTTTGCTCCTGACCCGCCTTATTTACAACCAGTGCCATCCTGAGTTGCTTTGCAATAATATTACCAATAAATTCATACCTGACACACCGCCGGAGACAAACGCTGTATATTATTAAGCCTGAAAAGGGTCAGTATCCTCTTTTCCTGTCCACTACATTAATCAATGGCCTGTTATCCAGAGTTCTCCGGTAGTTCTCCATTATCTGCGGGGCAACCGACCATGGATCGGGCAGGCTTGCTATATGTGGTGTTATGTTTATNCCCGGGTGGCTCCAGAACGGATGATCTGCCGGCAGCGGCTCTTCCCTGAAAACATCAAGGCTGGCACCGGCCAGGTGATTAGAGTCCAGAAGTTCTATCAGGTCACCATCAACCAGGTGCCCGCCCCTTCCGAGGTTAATAAGCCAGGAACCGGGAGGTAGTGTCTCCAGGTTTTTCCGGTTCAGGATCCCTTCCGTTGCAGGAGTAAGCGGAAGAAGACAGACCAGGATTTCAGTGTTTCTGATGAAGTCCTCCAGATGAGAAGGACCATGAAATTTTTTGTAGGGTACAGACTCACCTTTAGTCCGGCTCCATCCGGATACCCTGAAGCCTGTTTTGTGGAGTTGCGTGGCTATATGGTTGCCGATCACCCCTGTACCCATTATCCCGATACTGACATCTGAAATCCGGCGATACCTTTTTCTTTTCCATATTTTCTTTCGCTGGTTCTCATGGAAATGGGTCAGCATCCGTAACCTGTTCATGATTACCGCAAGAGCAAACTCAAACATGTCCTGTGATAACGTCGGGTCAATAATACGAACAATATTTATTTTTTCAGGCAGCAGCGGGTCATTTACCAGGTGGTCAACTCCTGCGCCCATCGACATTATGGTTTTTACCGAGGGATACTCCCTGAAAAGCCCGTGAGGATAATTCCATGTCAGGGCAAATTCCACGAAAGTATTATCTTTAATTTTCTCCCTGTGTATTACATCTACTGAGGGATCTTCTTTTTTCAATGCATCAATCCACTTATCAATGTTTTCTATGTCGCTGAAGATAACTATTGCCATATAATGAAATTATTCTTTTTTATTTTTAATAAT
>SL_3KL_010_SEDDRAFT_10003285_pt1 | contig 14704 bp, 13 predicted proteins | sample SodLakKL_010_SED_2_FD_10381 | JGI IMG/M metagenome (IMG submission 10381)
ATACAGCCGATGTTACTTTTACGCCTGATGATAATGACAATTACCTTCCAGTAAGCGGCACGGTGGATGTAACCGTAAATCCGGCCACTCCTGAAGTAACCGAATGGCCCATGGCCTCTGATATTACTTTCGGGGAGCCGCTTTCCGCATCCACGCTCAGCGGTGGAACGGCCTCCGTGAGCGGAACCTTTAGTTTTGATGATCCTGATATTACACCAGATGCCGGAGTATTTGCAGCCGATGTAACGTTCACCCCTGATGATGCAGACAATTACCTTCCTGTAAGCGGCACGGTGGATGTAACCGTAAACAAAGCAGATCAGGTTATTGAATGGGATCAGGACCTTGAAGGAATAGAATACGGAAGTGTAATTACCTTGCATGCCACTGCTTCATCAGGTTTGCCGGTAACCTTCATGTCTGACAATACAGAGGTTGCTGTAATTTCCGGCAATGAGCTAGAAATTGTGGGATATGGAGTTGCTGAGATTACCGCCATGCAGGATGGTGACCAAAACTACAATCCGGCTCCGGAGGTGAGCAAAACGATTGATTTAATCCCGAGCAATGTCAATATTATCAGTGCCTCTGATATTAAAGTTTATCCAATACCGGCTGCAGGATTTATCACCATCGAAATCCCTGAAATTATGGATTATTCCTATTTCATTTTCGACAATTCAGGACAGCTTGTAATGCAGGGTGTGGTAAACCAAAAGGCTGTCAAAACAATAAACATAAACAAACTTTTTGGGGGCAGCTATTACCTGAAAATTGAAATCAATAACATTGTTATAAATAAAAAGATCATTAAAATGTAATTTCATTGAGTCAGTCCAATGCCCCAAAGGATATTCAATGGAGGGCTTATGCTGAAATAGCATTGAATAACGGAGATCTCTCTGGGAAATAACAGAACTCACAATGGTTTTTTTATTCATCCGGATACTGCCACCATATATTAATCGAAATTGTTTTTTGTTGAAGCAAGATTAATCTTTTGCATTTCAGGGATTTCTCCATACACTTCCTCCTGAAATCAGGGTTTATCGGAAGCAGCTATTATTAGCCAGGAGGTTCCTTGCCGGCAGGAACCAAATGTCTTTGGAGCGTCTTCCAGCTTCCGGCTAAATACTCCTCTTCCTTTGCATTTGTGTTTTTGATTCAATCCCTGCGTGATAGCCTTGTCTGTCTGATGAAAAATTAGTTTGAAAACCGGTTGCCCGAACCATTATATTTCCGTAATTTTATACATGTTGGTGTTTGTATTTTGAGATATGCAAACCTTCAACCCGGGGGTGAAACCTTTTGCAAAACTGAAAACAGACCTTTCGACCGTGGGCAACATGAATATATTTGAAAAAAACAAATACCTGTTAATTGCTTTATTGCTGGTTTTTACAACCACTAAAGTATTTGCTATGCCGGCATCTTCCGATTCTGCCGGCAAGAGCAATAGTCCCACCCGGCCTGTTTACCTTATTGAAGTTGAAGGCGTAATAACCACCGGCCAGAAAAATTTCATCGGGCGACAGATTGAAAATGCCCTGGAAATTGAATCACAGCTATTAATAGTCAGAATAAACACTCCCGGAGGTTTGGTTGACGCCACCATGAAAATTAACGAACTGATTCTGAATGTTCCGATACCTGTAGCAGTCCTTGTTGCTCCTTCAGGTGCGATTGCCGGTTCGGCGGGCACTTTTATATTAATGGCATCTGATATTGCGGCCATGGCTCCGGGTACAACCATAGGCGCGGCTCAACCTGTTGCTCTTGCGCCAGGGGGTGCCGAGGAAGCAGACGACAAAGCCATCAGATTTTATGCCTCCTACATGCGGAATACAGCCGAAGAAAAAGGAAGGCCCGGCGATATTGCCGAAAGATTTGTTACCGAGAACCTGTCTCTCGGCGCCAGGGAGTCTCTGGAAAAAGGCATGATAGATTACCTGGCCGGCAGTGTGCAGGAATTAATGAATGAAGTTGACGGGAAAGAAATTGAGAAGCTGGGTGAGACCTTCAAATTGAATACTGCTGACGCACCCATCGAGCAGGATGAAATGACCTTGGCGGAAAGTTTTCAGAACTGGATCAGTAACCCACAAATCGCTTTTCTGGTTTTAATTATAGGTTTCCTTGGTATTTATCTTGGTTTAAGTGCCCCGGGAACCATAGTCCCGGAAGTTGGTGGATTAATTCTTATCATTATGGGAATATATGGCATAGGTTTGTTTGATACCAATACTACCGGTATTATTCTGGTGCTTCTTGGACTTGGCCTTATCATGGCAGAAATTTTCACCTCCGGCTTTGGGGTGCTAGGGGTAGGGGGGATAATATCCCTTGCCATAGGAGCTATTATGCTTCCTGTTGAGCCCTTGATGGCAACTGACTGGTACAACACTTTTATAATAACTGTAGCAGGTGTAGTGCTGGGATTGACCATTATTCTGGTGGTAGTGGTACAACGGATTATTAAAAGCCGTCGTCGCTGGACCGGCGGCAGTGAACATTTTACCCCGCCGGAGAAGGGAGTGACTGTTACTGACCTTGATCCGGAAGGACGTATCAAAGCCAGGGGAGAGTACTGGAGTGCCCGTAGTGCAGATGGTTCAAAAATACCTGCCGGCAAGGAAGTAGAAGTGGTAAAAGCAGAAACCCTGATGCTATGGGTGCAGCTCCTAAAAAATGAAAATAACAGCAATGCAGGTTAATAAACTGCTTAATATTTTCTCACTAAGTTGGAGAACTTAATTACAGGGTACGCATTATTTGATGAATCACTAAACGAATTAAAGGAGGACGCTTTATGACAGAATTATTATCCGATGGCAATATTTGGTTACCGGCTATTATTGTCATATTTATTTTTATTGCGATGGCAATTAAAATTGTCAAGGAATATGAAAGATTGGTGGTGTTTCGGCTGGGACGGCTGATAGCCATTAAAGGCCCCGGGTTTATTCTTATTATTCCAGGTATTGACAGGGTTAAGCGGATATCTTTGCGTGTTGTTACCATGGATGTTCCTTCCCAGGAGGTGATAACAAAAGACAACGTAACCACCAATGTTAACGCAGTGGTCTATTACCGGGTGGTTGACCCCAACAAGGCGGTTGTCAATGTGGAAGATTATGCCATGGCTACTGAACAGCTGTCTCAGACGACCTTGCGCAGTGTTGCGGGTCAGGCGGAGCTGGATGAACTTTTATCGGAAAGAGAAAAATTAAATATCAAGGTCCAGGGCATCCTTGATGAAGCAACCGACCCATGGGGTATCAAGGTAACAACAGTCGAGATTAAAGACGTGGTTATACCCGAAGGTCTGCAAAGGGCAATTTCAAGGCAAGCTACTGCAGAAAGGGAAAGACGTGCGGTCATTGTTCAGGCTGAAGGAGAAAAACAGGCTGCCGATAAAATCCGGGAAGCAGCAAGTATTTTAAATACTGAAAAAGGTGCTTTTTACATCCGTTTGCTGAGAGCACTTCCGGAAATAGCCAGCCAGCAAGGCTCTCTTATTGCCTTCCCATTACCTGTGGAGCTAAAGTATCTGTTTCCCGAAGCAGCAGGGGAAGATAAAAAAGATAAAGGCGGTGGGAAAAAAGGTAAAAAAGAATAATTGATTTTAAATTTGTGCAAGACCTTTAAGCATTGCGGATAATCGGCCATTTAGATTCAGAAAAAATTAGTTCATTGAACTCCTCGCATTTATTTCAGGTTTCCCTGATTTTGAAGTTGGCATGATCAATTCTTTGGCCGATACAGGCAATATTGATGCAACTATTCCCACCAATGTCAATGATTTCCCGGAATCGTCACTTCTCCTTTTCCGGCCGGTGGAGTTTATCTCCCTGTTTTGGCAGGAGCGTTTATTCATTAAATTGAAAAATGCGCCAGGTGTTTATGTTTTTGTGCCCGGGTAGCAGGGCAAATTCATAAGTTTGACCGTGTCTGCTTGGACAGTGGCTCTTCAATTGACGGGCTCACCCGAGCATTGGATTTGAAACATTTGGCAACATCATTCTGATGATGTAATTTTGTTTCAGCATCCATAATGGCCCATCCCAATAAACCAAAAACGAATATGGCTACCTTTCTTTGTCACGACTGCAACCTTTCGTTCGAAGACAACCAGAAAATTAAAAAGGAATACCGCGATTACATCTTCGGCCCCTGCTGGAAGTACATTGCCCATTGCCCGCAATGCAAGGGCGAATGTTCCGAAAAACCGGAACCGAAACCGGTTAAGGCGAAACAGGAGATACCGGCGGGATGCGGAACCGATGCCTGCCGGGGCCCGTCGTGCAGCATGTTGCAGTAAACCTTTGGAGGATCCCCATGATTTTTCGTAACCCCTGCTGTTGAAACCATCAGGGGTGTTAAGCCAGGTCAGGAAGAAGTAGCTATTCCTGAATGATATCAATCAACGCGGGAAGAAAGCCGGATTATGAAGGAAGAGATGGTTTGTTCAGTGATGCTAATAAACTGGATCAATGTATTGCCCTGGTTTTTGCTTAAAATTGGGTTTTTGGTAAAAAACCGCTACCTTTATGTAAGCATACCCCGATTACAGTAGTATATTTTTGCTGATACCAGAACATGAAAAAAGTGAATGATACCAGTTTTGTTTTGTTTATTGAAACATACAAAAAAAAGCTTACCGAACTATTTACCAGGCGAAATAATGAAGACCTTATGGCATCGCAAAGGGGGTTGCCCCCATATGTGTTAAGGCAAATTCTTGATTGCAATCCCTTATCAACTTTTATTCCGGAAGAATTTGGGGGGCGGGGCGTGAAAACCCACGAAACACTTAGCATGCTGGAAGTAAGTTCTTACCGGTCATTGCCATTGTCATTGATGATGGGAATTAACGGAGCACTGTTTCTTCAGCCTTTGACCAATTATGGCAATGAAGATGTTAAGAAACAGATATTCAGTGATTTTCTTGATAAAAAAAATATGGGTGGTTTGATGATCACCGAACCCGATTTTGGAAGTGAAGCATTAAAGATGCAAACCAGTTTTTTGAAATCAGGAGAACAATATAATATTTCCGGTTTAAAGCATTGGGCCGGGCTTACAGGATGGGCCGACTATTGGCTTATTGCCGCCCGGGAAAAGGTTGGAAATGGAAATTTAGGTAAAGATATCGGGTTTTTTATTCACGATACCCGTAATGGCGGGATAGAAGTGGTAGAGGTTTTCCGGAATCTGGGACTTTATATGCTGCCCTACGGTCGTAACCGGATTGAAATACAGGTACCCGAATCCCATCGCCTGCAACCTAAGACTACCGGTGTTGCCATGATGCTGGATTTATTGCACAGAAGCCGCCTGCAGTTTCCGGGGATGGCTACAGGTTTTTTGAGGCGTATGCTGGATGAGGCGGTCCAACATTGCAAAACACGGTTTATTGGTGGTTCCAGCCTGTTTAACTATGACCAGGTGAAAGAAAGACTTGCACACCTGCAATCCTATTTTACGGTAAGTTCTGCCATGAGTTATTATACCAGCTCCAACATTCCACTCGAGAAAGACACCTCACGTTCAGACCTGCCTGCCAACGCTATCAAGTCGGTCGTAACTGATTATATGCAGTCTGCTGCACAGAACCTTTTGCAACTTGTCGGCGCCAAAGGCTATAAGCTCGATCATATTGCCGGAAGGGCTATTGTTGACAGTCGTCCTTTCCAGATTTTCGAAGGTTCCAATGACATCCTTTACCAGCAGATAACAGAATCGGTTCTGAAAATGATGCGCAACAAGCCATCCGCAAATCTCTATGACTTCCTTAAAGGATATGCGCATACGGAAAAGGCTGCTGATTATTTCAAAGATATTCTGAACTTCAGGATTGATAACAATGCTGCACAAAGGAAAATGGTGGAATTAGGACAGGCTATAGGCAGGATGGTATCTATGAATATGACCATTGACCTTGGACAACAAGGGTTTAACCGGGAAATGGTTTCCAATAGCCTGGCAGTGCTTCAGAAAGAGATCAGGATGATCATAAACGGTTATAGTTTTAATAATAATGCCGGATTTGTTTATGATCCTGAAACAGGCAACGACTGGCTCAATTGTTTAACTTTATATTCATCATCATCCCAAGCTGCACCCAAATCTGATAAATAAGACCGGCCAGACCGGTTGCAAAGAGCTCATATTTAGAAACTTCGACCAGCCCTGCCGCCATGTGTAAGGGTATTCAAACCTGCTTCCCGGCTATATTTTTTCGTATCGTTTCCCGGGGTTACGCCGATGTTTCTGCTTGTTTTGTAAAGCTGTGAAATTATCCCTGCAAAACAATACGCATAGTCGCTAAGTTTAAAGTTATCCGGAACATTGGAGGATTTACCAGCTCCAGGTTCGTGGTCAATCTTTTTGGAAGGCGGAGGACGCGGTTGCTTCCCAGACCTGTACCGGCCCTACAGGAAAGGAAATTCCCGGGGTAGAGGAACCGGAAGCTCCCAAAAGGGACTTCCAGCTTCCGGATTAGATAAAATTAAAAGGGAAGAGGATGTAAAACGTTGGAGTATAACCATAGCTAGTTAACAGGATAGTCACTGGAGGTTTGTGCCCGTTTAATACAGACCACCTTTTTGGTTATACCCTTGTGAATGGGGTATTTATTTAAGGTTCGTATCTTTTTTCCATTTCCTCAATGATTCCATAAATCTTTCCGCAACCGGGTCGTCAATTTCTGAAAGTACGGTTATTACGTCATCGAAGGAGATAACATTCTCTCTTTTGTCCAAATTTTCCGGCTGAATGTAAATTACTTCCGGCTCAATAGGGCAATTTAAATTAATTATTTCATTGTTGACTCTGTCAATCCACTTAACTGTCTCCAACTTCTCCATCAGTCTGTCGTATTTATTTTTCTGCTTAGTTGCCTTGTAAACTTTCAGTAACCCCCTGATTAGTCCCGAAATTTTGAGTTTAGCAGCATCCTCCAGATACCTATCTTGCTTTTCTCTTAATGAACGCTGGTCAGTTTTCAATTCAATCAATAATACCCTTTGTGCACTCTCAGAAAACACCAAATAGTCAATTTTGAAAGACTTGTTAAGCTCTGGTAGCTTTTTCGAAATTTCCCCAACTCTCACAGGAAATTCAGGTATTACTAAGTCAACCTTTAACCCATAAAACTTCTCTAAAATTTGGTTAAGGTACAATGCAAAGAAAATGTCTGCCCGTCTTTCAAGCTGATAAGCGGGTAATTTTCTCCAATCATCAAGCAGGTCAAAAAGTCTGTCTATTGTCATATCTGGGATTTAATTTGGTTGTTAACGTTTCTGTAGCAGCTACAGTAGCACCTGCCTGCCTGCTACAAAACCCCAAACCGAGCAGCGACCAAAATCTTCAAAACGTCCAACGCCGCATGTTTGGGAAGTTATACGGTTTTGCCTTCCTCTGCTTTTTTGTTATTTAAAAATCTTTCTCTTATATCGGCAAGATAATCTCCATTTTCCGTCTTCCAACTAGTCCAGCCGTTAACTGTTTTCCTGTGACTTCCAGCGTTTTGTATTCCTGCTAAAGCAGCAAAACTTGGACTGGTATACACCTGCCCCAGAACTTTTAATGATCCGTCTTCCAGAATTTCTGCCTCATATTTCTTTTTGTTTCCGTGTCGTGGCCTATACTCCATTATTAATTTTTGCCCGGATTCTAATAACCCGCTCTCTATCAAATCGGATATTAAGACCTCATACCGGGTAAGTTCCCCTGTTTTTTCTTCCTTATCTTCTTCTTCAGTATCCAAAACCGGTTTAAATTCTTCCGGAAACTCATAAGCAATGGAATACTTGTTATCAAAATCAACGTACTTGGTTATGGCCCAGAGTTTCACACTGTATTTCAATGTTCTGGCCCACTCTTTTAAATCTCCTGAAATTGCATCTATTGGTAAACCAATGATAGGTTCTTTATTTAGGATCTCACCAAGCATTTTTCTTACGTCAATTTCTTTGATTTTTTGTTCAGCAAATTTTTCTCTGGTAGTTTCATCGGACTGGTATAGGTCAACGGCTAAATCTTCAATGGTTTTTTTTGAAATGGCTTGCAAAGAGGCAATTACCTGCTTAGCTATTTGAGGGGCAATATGACCCCAAACATTATGATGTAGTAATTCAGCTTCAACCAAATACCATTTTCTCGATGCAAGGTCAATCGCAAAACCATCCGGAATGGTACCTGTTCCATCCCCGGTTTTTATCAATGCTTTCGGCAGGTAAATTGAAGTGGGGCCAAAAATATATTCATAATTGTCAACAACCACTTGCTCAAGTTCCAGTTCGCTGTCAAAAGGAGTCTTGATAAATTTTCTGTCCTGAAGTATTATCATAATACCGTAATTTTTTCAATATTGGAAACAACCTGTAGCCATTTTCCCATCCTCCCCCAACAAATATAAGGTAAAATTATATTAAGGTGTGTAAAATTTATGACAAGTAAAAAGATAACCCACTGTGGCAATGATGAATAAACCCGGCAGGCGATAGGGGCCTTGCCGACTTGCCATGGGTGTGCTGTTTGGTTTTATTCGGGAAAGGGGAGAAGGCTACCAACTTACAAATTATACTCCAGCTCTTTTTCTTTTCCCGGCTTTTCTTTTAGGAACAAAAAGTAGTTAAAGAAAAACACAAAGAAGGTGAGTCCGGCCTGGGTTTCGATGGTGTCTTCGTTGATCATGGAGAGCATGAAAATGACGAACCATGCCAGGAAGGGAAAGTGCCCAAAGGCCCTGAGCCGGATGGGAGGATACAGTATGGCGAAAAAGATCCATACAAAGCCCACGATGCCAAAGGCCATTACAAAGGAAAAGTACTGGTTGTGGGCCCGCATGCGGTAGTCTTCGTGCAGCAGGGTCTGTGTTTTTTCGTACCCGTATTCGGTGGCCACGTAAATGTCGCCGGTGCCCCACCCAAACCAGGGCTTGGCCTGTATGGCCTCCCAGGTGGCCCTCAGAAACTCAAACCGCATGGTAAAGGAGTGGCCCGAAGGGTTGCGGGTTTCCTGGTATCGCTGCACCTCCCAAAGGGTCTGGTGTATCCTTACAAAAACTCCCGGCCATCGGATGTAGTTTGCGTTGGTCACCCCGCTTTCCACGGCCATGATGTCTTTTTCGCGCATGCGGGTTATGCCGTCGGCATCTTTCCTCAGGCCCCTGGAAGTCATGTACCTCCAGAGGGTGTGCCTGAGCTCCTGACCCCTTTCGTCCTTTCCGTTGTAGTCGAGGGGGCTGCGTTTGTTCCAGGCCTGCTCCAGCTCATTTTCCGAAATGTACAGGTACACCAGATGGCCGTTTTCTTTCAGGGTGCTGGTGGTATCGTGGCGGTAAGTGTTGCCGATGGTGGTATGGGTTTCCAGCTGTGTAAGGTCTTTGGGGTGGTCCTGCTGCAGCTCCTGCCAGGCCAGGTAAACCGTTCCCGCACTCAGGCCGGCAATCAGCAGTATGCCGGCAACGGAAGCCAGCCTCATCTTCCAGCTTCCCTGGAAGACCTTTTTTAAAGCGGCCAGGAAAAGCACGGCCAGGAATACCACCACTCCCGTGAGGGATTGCAGCAGCAACAGGTAAACCACATGCCAGGCCGCCATGGCGTAGCAGGTTATTTTCCAGCCCCGGTGGCCGGCAAACTGGTTGCGGGCAAAATGATGCAGCAACACAATGGAAAGGGTTACCATCAGGCTTACCCTGATATGGGAAACAAAAGGGGATAGCTCGCGATGGTCGGTAAACCCTCCCGAAACATACATGCTCAGGCTGATGAGGGACACCACGGTGATGGTTCCGCAAAAGGCCATGGCGATCCATTTTTTCATGCCTGCATCCAGGGGGCGGGAAGAGGCAATTATAAAGGTAAGTGCAAAAATGGGGAGCTTGGTGCGCAGGTCGCGACTGCCATAGGCAAAGTCGGTGGAATAAAAAAGGGCGATCACATGCAGCAGGAAGATGGAGGCAAAGATCACCGCCGGCTTGTTGTCCCAGAACTTCTGCAGCTTTTCGCGGTAGCGCCCCTCCAAAATCCAGTTGCCGCCAAGGATCAGCTGCCCGATGCTCATCAGGAAAACCGATGAAGGCATCCCGATGGCTATGATGGTTAAGCCTGCCCAGAAGGACCACTTATGAAAAGGCTCCCGGTATTTTTCCAGCATCTTCAATTGTTTTTATTGATCTTCCCCGGGAATCAAAATGGATGCATATTTCTCTTTATCGTTAAGCAGGCGAACGGCTTCCCTTACCTCATCGTCATGCTCAAGGTTGGAAAGCACCCTTCCTTTCTGGTAAAAGTAGCGGGCAACGATTTCTTCCCTGAGAAACCATTCGATCTCCGGGCGGAAGGTGATCAGGTCGGCCGCCTTGTTTTGCTTTATCTGGTCTTTCATCTCAATGTAAAGACTTTCTATGGCTTCAAAATATTTCTCTTCCCGGGAAATGCCTTTCAGCTCTTTCAGCAGTTTTTCACTGTCGGTGGAGTAGTCAAAATCGCGTTCTTCCAGAAACTGCACGAAGTCGTCGTACATCTCCTGGCTGACGGAAAATTCTTCCGGGCCTGCAATTTCGTCATGGGTACGATAGAACCGGGTGGCAAAATCAAAAATATGAAAGCCGGTAATCAGTTCCCGGGTTACGTGGGCGGGAATTAAGGGATCCAGGGCCACATCCGGTTCAATGCCCCCTCCGTCGTAAACGATGCGTCCGTTTTGGGTGGTAAATTCACTCTTGTGGGCGTCGGGGATCTTTTCCACGCTTCCGTCTTCCCTTCGCTGGGCATAGTCAATGGCCTGAATGGAACGGCCACTAGGGATGTAATACTTGGCAACGGTAACCTTTAGCTGGGTGTTGTAGCTCAGGGGTACTACATTTTGAACCAGGCCTTTGCCAAAGGTGCGCTGACCGATCACCACGCCCCGGTCGTAATCCTGAATGGCGCCGGCAACAATTTCGGTGGCAGAGGCGCTTCTTCTGTTTACCAGGATGGCCAATGGAATATCTTTGTCAACCGGGTTGTTCAGGGTATGGTGGGTGGTGTTGCGATCGGGAATTTTTCCTTTGGTGCTTACCACCAGTTGATCCCGGTCAATAAAAATATTGGTAATGTTTACGGCTTCATTCATCAGCCCGCCCCCGTTATCGCGCAGGTCAAGGATCAGGCTTTCCACCTGCTGTTCTTCCCGAAGCCGGTTAAAGGCATTTCTTACCTCCCTGCCTGCATTCTGGGTAAACCCGGTCAGCTTGATGTATCCCGTGGTTTCATTAACCATCCCGTAATAAGGGATGTTGTCGATTTTTACCACGTCCCGTTCAATGGTTTTGCCCAGCAGCTGTTCTTCTCCTTCGCGTTCAACTTTTACCGAAACGGTAGTGCCTGGCTGGCCCTGCAACAGGTTCCTGACATCATCGGCATTGAGGTCCTTTACCGAACGCCCGTTCACTTCTTTGATCACGTCCCCGGCTTTTAACCCTGCCTTATAAGCCGGGGCATCCTGGTATGGCTCGGCAATGACGATGTAATCGCCCCGGGCCCGGATTACCGCCCCGATGCCGCCGTACTGCCCGGTGGTCATAAACCTTACGTCTTCTATTTCCGATTCGGGGATAAAGGTGGTGTAAGGATCCAGGGAGTAAAGCATTTCATCAATGCCGGTTTTGATGACCTCCGAGGGGTTTACATCATCCACATACTGGGTAACCAGCTCCTTGAAAAGGCTGGAGAAAATATCCAGGTTTTTGGCGATTTCAAAATCCTTGCTTCCAAAAGCAGTCAGCCCTATAAAAGCCCCTACCAGGGTTGCGATAACCAGGTTTTTCCGGGTTTTTCGGGTTATTCTTCTGAGCGTTTTCATTGCTTTACGTTTTTGTTTTCATTCGTGTTTTTTGGAGGAACGGAATCAAACCCGCTGCCACCCCATGGGTTGCAGGAAGCGAACCGTTTCAGGGTTAACCATCCGCCCCTGAATGGCCCGTGCGTTTGAATGGCCTCCAGCCCGTATTGCGAGCAGGTGGGCGCATAGCGGCATGAGGCCGGCAAATAGGGAGATATGGCACCCTGGTAAAAACGGATCAGGCCTGTCATGATCAGCGATAATATTTTTTTTAGCACTTTTAGCAAAACCATATTGTTTTTACCTGCTTTATTGCGTCTTTGCTGCACTCTCTGCCAATGCAATTTTTTCCTGTAATTTTTGTAAAATTAAAAGGATTTTTGATTCTATCTCATCATAGGGCAGAATGGAGGGAGCAACATAAATCAGGCCAAGCAGGCAAAGCTGGTCCCTGTCTTCCAAAAACGTATAAAAAGCGGATTTGTTTTTTCTGTAGGCTTCTTTAACAAGTCTTTTAATCCGGTTTCGCTTCACTGCCAGCCTGAAGTTTTTTTTGGAAACCCCGATAAGGCATTTGGACGGGTATGGAAACAAAGCCCTTTCAGGCAATTTCAGGTGGGGCCAGGAAGGGTTTTGCCTTTGGCGGATGGGGGATCGTCCGGCTTCAATGCCTTCAAATACCTTTACCGTAGACTGAAAAAGGATTGGCTCCAGGTTTTGTTCCAGCATCAGGTAGCTCACCCTGAAAGGAAACAAAAGAAAACTTTCCCCTTTGCTGAACAGCAACTCTTTATACCGGAGATGGCAAAGGCGTTCACTTTTTTTATAGGTATTCATGAAAAGAGAGCTTTTGCCTTTTAAAAACGGGAAAGGCAGTTTAAGCAACGGGCGAATGAATTACTTTTTCTTTTGCTCTTCCAGGTATTCCTGTATGGCCATAACCATGGAGGGGGCCGTTTCTGTGGGGGCTTTTAACTGCACCTTGAAGCCTTCTTTTTCAAGGGCATTGATGGTGGCTTTTCCGAAAGCGGCAAAAACCGTATCTCCCTGTTCAAAATCCGGGAAGTTCTTTTGAATGGATTGCATACCAAAGGGGCTGAAAAACACCAGCATCTGGTATTCGCTGATGTTCAGATCGGTCAGGTCTTCAGGAACCGTACGGTAAATGGCACCGGATACAAAATCAATCTTGTGTTGCCTGAGCAATTGGGGGATTTCTTTTTTGTGGCTTTCTGCACAAGGGAAAAAGAACTTTTCGTCCTTGTGCTTTTTGATCACGTCCAGCAAATCCCTGAAATGGTTTTTCCCGAAAAAAATCTTGCGTTTCCTGAATTGAACATACTTCTGAAGGTAAAGGGCAATGGCCTCTGAAGTACAGAAATACTTGGTCTGATCGGAGATCTCTACCCGCAATTCTTCACAAAGCCTGAAAAATTGATCCACCGCATTTTTTGAAGTAAGGATAATGGCAGAGTAATCTGCAATGTTGATGCGGTTCTTCCGAAATTCCTTCGCATCTATGCTTTCTATTTTTATAAACTTCCGGTAATGAATGTTCAGGTTGAATTGTTTTGCAAGATCTGCGTAAGGTGACTTGTCGTTTTCCGGTTGTGGCTGCGAAATTAATACATTCTTAATTTTCAAGGTGCCTTCTCCTATGTTTTTTTATGGTTTAAAAAAATCTTTAAAACCCGGTGCTGGCCGGAATAGTGAAATAGTTTATGCCTGCTTTGATGATGACCAGTAAAGGTGCAATTTCAACGGCACAAAGGTACAAAATTAAGTAATAACCAGAGAATCTGGCTTCATTATACCCCATGGCGGTGCCGCGGATCACTTTAATTAAATTGGCAATGCCGGCAATTATCCATGCCATGGTAATTCCGGTAGCAGAAGGATTGTATATGCTATAGGCTACTATGGGCAAAAGAATCAGACCGGTTAACTGATTAAAAAGAAAAATGTTTTTCAAATAAGCCGAATTGGCATTATGGGTTTTAAATACCCATGCCAGAAAACCTGTAACCAAAGCTTTTAAGGGGTAAAACCCCAGAAAAAGCAAAAAAATAAAACCGTAAACCATTATGGGGTGCACTTCCCCGAATAATGGCCGCACCTGCAGGAAGCTTAGTGTCTGATATAGCAGCAGGGAGATCACGATGACAAAATTCAGAAATAACAGGTAGGTAACTGTTTCATTGAAAAAGTTGCCCTCTTTTTCCATCAGCTTAAAGTGGCGATTGGCAAAAGCAGCCCTGAAAAATTGCTGCATGCGGCTCCGGAAGTAATACCTCGACAAGGCGATCAGAAAAAAGGAAAGGGTAATGATCCAGAATAACCAGTCTTTTTTTTCGGCTGCTTCTATGGGCTTTATATCGTTGCTTGCCGGAAGCAAATGAGGGTTCCCGTAAAATTCCCCGCTTGTGGAGGTCTCTGGTTGCGCCGGGCCTGGAAAAATTTCCGTGGTATCGGCAAGCAGGCTGTCGGCATTAACAGGGTCACCCGAAAAGCCTTTTAAGGGAAAAAGCAAAAGGGAGCAAATGAAAAGGATTTTGAACCATTTAATTTCGCCTGCCATGTTGCTTTTTTTTGCAAAGTTAATGGTTTTTCATTTTTTAATTTTCTTTTGAGAAATAATTGCCAAAAAACAAAATGTTAAAAGGTTATCAAAACCCTTATATGCCATATGTTCTGTTGTTCAAAAAAATAACACATTTCATTTTGCCTGAAAACAAATTAATGATAATTTTGCTTCCCGTTGAACTTCAATAATTTCAGTAAAAATTTCAATCCCAAAAAATGAACCTGCTGGACTCCATTAAACGTAAAGCCCAAAAAGAAAATAAAACCATTGTATTGCCCGAAGCAT
>SL_3KL_010_SEDDRAFT_10003286_pt1 | contig 14692 bp, 11 predicted proteins | sample SodLakKL_010_SED_2_FD_10381 | JGI IMG/M metagenome (IMG submission 10381)
CCGCCGCCGACCTGGCCCTCCTCCGGGAGGCATGTCCCGACCTCCCGGCCTGGCGCTGATCCCGCGGGCCTGGCGCTGATCTCCCGGCCCTGCGTCCCCTTCCACCACCCCCACGCCATGATCTCCGCACCCCGACCTGCGTCACCGGAAGACGTCGCTCGTCACTACGACGAACTGGACCGGTTCTATCGGGATCTCTGGGGCGAACACCTGCACCACGGCCTCTTCGAGGATCCGGGAGAGGATCCACAGGTGGCCGCCGCCCGCCTGGTGGAGCGGATCGCGGCGTTGGCGGCGCTGGAACCCGGTCACCACGTGTGCGACGTGGGGTGTGGATATGGAGCCACCGCCCGTCAACTGGCTCGGGAGCGGGGCGTACAGGTCACCGCCATCACCCTCTCCGGAGCGCAGCTGGCCCACGCCCAACGAGTCACGCCGCCGGACGCGCCGGTGCATTTCGTCCAGGGGGATTGGCTCGACAACGCCTTCCCCGACGAGGCGTTCGACGCGGTGGTGGCGGTGGAGAGCCTCTCCCACATGGCGGACAAGGACCGCTTCTTCCACGAGGTGCGACGGACGCTCCGTCCCGGAGGTCGGCTCGTGATCTGTGCCTGGATCGCCGGGGAAGAGGCGGGACCCACGGCGCGACGCTGGCTCCTGGAACCCATCTGTCGGGAAGGGGCCCTCCCCGGGATGCCCACGGAACGGGAGTGTCGGGACTTCCTGGCCCGAGCCGGACTCATCCTGGACGAGGTGCAGGATCTGACCCGGCCGGTGCGCCCCACCTGGGCGGTGAGTGGCCGGCGCCTCCTGGGAGCGTTTCTCCGAAACCCGGCGCTCCGGCGTGCCGCCCTGGACCCGGGGCTCCGGAACCGGAGCTTCGCCCTCTCCGTCTTCCGGATCCGACTCGCCTACCGGGTGGGGGCCATGCGCTATCTGGTGTTCGCGGCCCGGCGGCCCCGGGACGGCGAGGCGTCCGGCCCCCCGGAGACCGGAGGCGACGGTCCTACGATCGCCGATATCGCGTGAGCCCTTCCTGGGCCACCGAGGCCACCAGCATCCCCTCCTGCGTGTAGATGCTTCCCCGAGCGAATCCCCGCCCCTTGGTGGCCACCGGGCTGTCGACCCGGTAGAGCAGCCATTCGTCGGCGCGGAAGGGCCGGTGGAACCAGAGGGAGTGGTCCAGCGATGCGACCTGCACACCGGGTGAGCGCACGGTGAGCCCGTGGGGGCGCAGAACGGTGGAGAGGACCGTGTAGTCCGAGACGTAGGCCAGCGACGCCTGGTGGAGGATGGGATCGTCGGGAAGGCGATCCATGACCCGGAACCAACTGGTGCGGACGGGAGGACCGGATTCCGGATCCAGGACATCGACCGGCTCCACGGACCGGAAGTCGATGGGTCGATCCTGGGTGAGGATGTCCCGGACCTGGGGCGGGATCCGATCGGCCTGGGCCCGGATCAGCTCCAGTTCGGGCCGAAGGGACTCGGGCGGGGGCGCGTCCGGTGCCTGGGACTGATGCTCGAGTCCCTCCTGATCGGCATGGAAGGATGCCGAAAGGTTGAAGATGGCCTTCCCATGCTGGATGGCGGTGACCTGCCGGGTCGCAAAGCTTCCACCGTCCCGGAGGCGGTCCACGAAGTAGACGATGGGGGTTGAGAGGTCTCCGGGGAGGATGAAATAGCCGTGGATGGAGTGGGCATCCCACGGCTCGACCAGCGTNCGACGGGCCGCCACCAGGGCCTGGGCGAGNACCTGTCCGCCGAACACCCGGCCNGTGCCNATGTCGCGATTNCGACCCCGGTAGATGTTCAGTTCCAGGACCTCAAGGTCCAGCAGGGAGATGAGTTGGTCGACGGAGGACGGCATGGTACCTTGGGAAGGATCGGTTCGTAACAAATGATCTACATGGGTCGTGGCGGTCGAGCACTGGACTCCCGACCGACGCTGGTCGATACCCCGGAACCAGGCGGCCGATTCCTCCACCTCCCTTCGTTTTCCCTTCTTCCCAGGAAGGCATCCATGCGGGAACCCCCGGCTCCGTCGTTCACCTCCCTGGGGGGGGTGTTTGCCCTCTCATTGCTGGTACTCGGGGTGGCGCTGGCTTGGGCCGCTCCAATCTCGGCCCAGGGCTTCTCCTTCTACGGGCATGGATCCTGTTCGCTGGCCAGGGCCGGGGCGGGTGTGGCCCTCCCATGCGATGACGGCTCGGCGCTCTTCTACAACCCGGCGGCGGTGGCCGGTACGCCGGGCGTCCGGGCATCCATGGGTGCCGTGGGGCTTTTCAGCCAGGGAGATTTCACCGACGATCGCACCCGTACCACCACCGAGATGGACAATGCGGCCCGAGTGGCCCCGCACCTCTTCCTCCACTCCGGGGTTGGGGATCGGACCACGTTGGGTCTGGCCGTCTACGCGCCCTACGGGTTCGGGACGAGGTGGCCCCGGGAGTTCCAGGGAAGTTTCGTCTCCTTCGACAGTTCGCTCAGCGCCGTCTTCATCCAGCCTACCGTGGCCTACCGGCTGCACGATCGGGTGTCGGTAGGGGTGGGGGGCATCCTAGCGGTGAGTTCGGTGGAGCTCAATCGTCTTCAGGACCTCTCCCTCCTTCAGGTGCCCGGTCAGGAGCTGCGTTTCGGACAACTGGGTGTGCCGCCGGGGACCGCATTCGCCGAGAGCAACCTCTCCGCCGACCGGGCTACCGGGTACGGCGGCCAGGTGTCCCTCCACGCCCGCCTGAGCGATCGACTCACGCTGGGGGCGAGGGCCCTCTCCCAGGTCACCCTCGACTACGAGGGGTCGGCGTCGTTCCAACCGGTGGAGACGGGGATCGTGCTCCCGGCCAACAATCCGCTGGGTCTGCCCGCCGGGACCCCTCTGGACCTCCTTCTGGCTCAGGCCTTCACCCAGGGTCCCCTCACCAGGCAGTGGGCCACGACCCAGGTGACCCTTCCGGCCCAGGTCGTGGTGGGGGTGGGGCTGCAGGCGACGCCTGACCTCACCCTGGCCCTGGACTACCAATGGATCGACTGGTCCTCGTTCGAGTCGGTGGAGCTGGAGTTCGAGAATCCCGATCTGAACGACACCCTGGTACAGGACTACCGGAACGCCGATGCCGTCCGGGTCGGTGCCGAGTACACCCTGGGAGACCGCTGGCAGCTCCGGGCCGGATATCTCTACAACCGGAACGCCTCGCCCGATCAGACCGTGACACCTCTGGTGCCCGAGGGGGAGCGAAATCATGTGACGGCGGGCTTCGGTGTCGAGGTGGCTCCCGGCGTCCGCATCCAGGCCGGATACCACTACATGAGACAGAACGACCGGCGGGGACGGACCTCGAACCCCCTCCCCGGTGACCGGCCTTCGGTGGACCTGAATGACGGTCTCTACCGCGTTGGCGCCCACCTGCTGGGCTTCACCCTTTCCCTGGGGCGCTGATCATGTCTGAACGAATTCGACGCGCCATCCGGCCGCTTCTGCTGCTCCTGATTCCCGTCGCCTTCCTGACGGGGTGCGACGACCAGGGACTGATCTCTCCCTCGCCTGAGCTGGAGGAAGACCTCTTCGCTCGCTATGTGGCCCTGGGCAATAGCATCACCGCAGGCTTCCAGTCCGAGGGGATCAACGAAGAGACCCAGATGGAATCGTACGCGGCCCTCCTGGCCGGTCAGATGGGAACGCGTTACGACGCGCCCCTTCTCAACCTGCCCGGATGCCCGGCTCCCCTGGTGAACCCCATCACCCGGGAGCGGGTGGGTGGGGCCACGCCGGCGGACTGCGGGCTGAGGGCCACACCGGTGCCCCGGTTCCTGAACAATGTTGCCGTCCCCGGGGCTGCGGCGCTGGACCTCACGGCGAACCTGGGACCGGGCACCAGTGCGAATCCCCTCACCACCCTCTTTCTGGGTGGCCGGACCCAGGTGGAGGCGGCGCTGGACGCGGACCCGACCTTCGTTTCGGTCTGGATGGGGAACAACGATGTGCTGGGCGCCGCCATCCTGGGAATCGTCACCGAAGACAACGTGACCTCGGTGTCGTCCTTCCAGTCCCGCGTCGTCCGGGCCCTGGATGCCCTGGAGGCGGGGGGCGTCCAGGGCGGGGTCCTCATCGGTGTGGCCGATGTCACGCTGATTCCCCATCTCACGCCGGGAGTGGCCTTCTGGAGTGCGGCGCAGCAGGGGCTTCTGCCCCCTACCTTCCAGGTAGCGCCCACCTGCGCTCCGGCGGCCCAGGGCGGAGTGGGCGAGTCGACGCTGGTTCCCTTCGGCTTCGGGTTCGGCGATCTCTTCCTTCGAGCCCAGGTGGGGTTGCCGGTGGCGCTGAACTGCGCCACGGCGCCCCGGGTGCTCTCTCCCCAGGAGATCGGAATCCTGACGCAGGCCGTGACCGGGTACAACGAGGTGCTGGCCGCCCAGGCCCAGGCCCGGGGGTGGGCGTTCTTCGATCCAAATCCGACGTTTCGGGAGCTCAGGGAGGATGGACTCATCCCCTTCTTCCCCGATCTCCTGAATCCCACGGCGCTCTTCGGGCCCATCTTCAGCCTGGACGGCGTGCATCCCAGCGCGGCGGCCCACCGGCTCGTGACCAATGAACTGATCCGGGTCATCAACGGGGTGTACGGGACATCGCTGACGCCCCTGGACATGCCGGAGCTGGTGGCTGTGTCGGGGTCATGACGGAGGAGGGCGGGCCGGCTCGAAGCCTCCGGGGGATCCGCGTGCTGGATCTCTCGGGAAATCTCGCCGGCCCCTACTGCGGCCAGATTCTGGCCGACCTGGGTGCCGAGGTGGTGAAGGTGGAGCGTCCCGGGGCCGGCGACCCGGCGCGGGGCTGGGCGCCGCCGGCCTGGGGGGGCGACGGGACCCTCTTCCTGGCCGCCAATCGTGGAAAGCGAAGTCTGGCCCTGGAGCTCGGCTCCGAGGAGGGGGCCCAGGTCCTGGACAGGCTCCTCTCGCGAAGCGACGTGGCCATCCAGGCCTTCCGCCCGGATGTGGCCCGACGCTTCGGCCTGACCGGTGAAGTGCTCCGGGCCCGGCACCCCCGGCTCATCCTGTGCACCCTCACCGCCTTCGATCCGGAGGGCCCGCAGGGTGACCGCCCTGGCTATGACCCCCTGATCCAGGCCCATACCGGTCTGATTTCCGTCACCGGACCTCGGGGAGGGCCCCCGTCCCGGGTAGGGACGTCGTTGGTGGACATGGGCGCGGGGATGTGGGGAGCGCTGGGGATCCTGGCCGCCCTCCGGAGCCGGGATCGGGATGGGCGGGGGCGCGACGTGCACATTTCCCTGGAGGATGTGGGGCTCGCCTGGGGCGCCTATCACCTCATGGGCGTGGAGGCCTCCGGCCAGGTGCCCGGCCCCATGGGAACGGGGCTGGGGATGATCGCCCCCTACGGTGCCTTCCCTACCCTCCATGGAGCCGTGATCCTGGCCGTGGGAACCGACGAGCTCTTTCGACGCTGCTGTGAGGCGCTGGGACTCGAAGGGGTGAGCGAGGATCCCCGTTTCCTCCACAACGCCGACCGGGTGGCCCACCGGACGGAGGTGGAGGAGGTGGTGGCCAGGGCCACCGGGAAGCTGGAGCGCCAGGAGGTGGAGCGGCGAATGGTGGCTGCCGGCGTTCCCTGCGCCCCGGTCCGGGACATGGGTGAGGTGGCGGCGGATCCGGCGGTTCGGGAGGGGGCCTTCCGTCCCGAGGTCCACCCCGCCATTCCCGACTACCGGGCGGTGGCGCCTCCACCACGCTGGGACGGGGAGCGCGCTCCGCCCGGCGGGCCCCCTCCCGCCGTGGGGGCGCATTCCCGGGAGATCCTGGGTGAGCTCGGGTACACTCCGGAGGCCATCCGCCGGCTGGAGGAAGAGGGCGTGGTGGGAGCCCAACGGGCCGCCGAACCCTGATTCCTCGCCCATGGGGGCACTGGAAGGTGCAGGGTCCGCCGAAGGCCGCGGTTTCTCCCACGTCGGTGGGGTCCGCTTGGGAGCTACCGGGTCCGAATCCGGATGGAGCCGTTGGTGGTGCGAAGGGTGATGTCCGGTCCCCCGGTACCCAGCGTCGCGGTGGCCTGGCGGTTCCCACGCGAACCGGAGGTGTCCATGTCCACATCTCCGCCGATGGATCCGTTGGTGGTGGATGCCTGGACCCGGGCATTCAGATCCGCGGGGACCACCAGCGTAACCGATCCATTGGTGCCCCGAAGCTCCAGCGGCGCCCGGAGCGAGGCCCCTTCCACAAATGCCGCCTCCAGGCTCCCGTTGGTGGTCCGGGCATCGATCCATCCATCCACGTCATGCAGTCGGATGCGGCCGTTGGTGCTTCGGGCTTCGATGGGCCCACCCACGCCCGCTACGTCGATACGACCGTTGGTGGTCTCCAGGGAGAGCTCGGCCCCCCGGGGCACCTGGATCCAGTAGCTCACGGTCCAGGAGGTTCCGCCCAGTAGTCCCCGGGGACCGGAGGCCCCGAGGCGACCGGCCGCCGCTTCGATCTCCACCTGTCCGACGACGTCGTCGGCGTTCCGCCCCATGCGGGACCGAGCGGAGATCCGGGCATAGGCCCGAACGTCGGAGCCCTCCCACGCCTCCACGGTGATGGAGCCCGACGGCCCTCCGTCCACCTGGAGGCGCCCGTCGGCCAACGGGATCTCCACGCTCCGCACCTCGCATGCCTCCGTCCTGGAGGTCTCCGGACACTGGGGCGGTCCGGCCTGGAGCGCGTCGAGGTGGGGTGGCATCGCCATGGCCAGGAACACAAGGGTCAGGGCGGCGAATCGTGAAGGGGTCGACAGGCGGGATGGCCCGGGTGATGGCTGGGGGCGGTGCATGGGTATCTCCTTGGTCTGGGGGTGCTCTCTGCGTCCCCCTACGAATGCGGAGGCTGCCTGGTTTCGTCCCCTCCGACCCCGCGACTATCTTGTCGCCTCATCCCAGCCGCCAACGTGGCCCCCTCAACTTCCCTCCCGTCCTCGTCCCCATGCGGCACTCCCCCAACGGCCTGTCCAACCGCCCTTCCTCCATCTCCGGCAGTACCCCAGGCTCCACGGTCCCCGTAACCGGACCCGTATCCGCCGGACCCCCTCCCCGGCGCTCCTCCCCTGCGGATCGGCCTCTGGGCCTCCTGGGCGTGGCCGGCCTCGTGGTGGTGTCGGTGGTGCTTCTCTCTTCCGGGGGGTGCGCACTCTTCCGGTCACCGCCCGGACCGCCGCCTCTGGTGTGGGATTCGGTCTCTCCGCCATTGCTGGTGGGGGAGGTGGAGCTGGAGGGGCCGGAGCCGCTGGTGGTGGGCATCCCGCCGGCACCGGGGCGCTACGATCGGGACCTGGATGTGGTTCACTACGATATCGAGTTGGTGATTCCCCCGGAGAACGATCGGGTTTCGAGCCGCACGACCCTCCGGTACCTGCGGGAGGTGGCAGGCCCTCACCTGGTGACCCTGGACTTCACCGGGTTACGGGTCGAGGCCGTGACCTGGCAGGGGGAAGCGCTGGAGTTCCGGCACGAGGACGGTCTTCTGGAATTCGCCGCTCCCGGGAGTCCGGGGGTGTTCGACACCCTGCAGGTGGAGATCATGAGTCGGGGCGTCCCCGCGGACGGCCTCATTCTCCGGGAGAACGTCCACGGCCAACCCAGCGCCTTTGCCGACAACTGGCCCAATCGCGCGCGCTTCTGGTTCCCCTCCAACGATCACCTGTCGGACCGGGCCGCCGTCTCCTTCACGGTGCACGCGCCGCCGGAACGCAGGGTGGTGGCCAACGGGGTGCAGGTGGCGGAGCCCGTCCCCGCCGACTCCACCAGGACCGGGGGGATCGGCGGTCTCATGACCTGGCGGTGGGAGAGTGCCGTGCCCATCCCCACCTACCTCATGGTGGTGGGAGTGGCCGATCTGGAGGTACTGGATCTGGGTACGGCCGCTTGCGGGCAGGCACCAGCTTCTCCGCGGCCCGATGGGTGCGTCGAGGTGACGGGGTGGGCCTTCGCGCCGGACACGGCCCATGCTCGGCGCGTCTTCCACCGGGCGCCGGAGATGGTGGATCTGTACGTCGACATGTTCGGACCCTATCCCTATGAGAAGCTCGCCAACGTGCAGGCGGCAACCCGATTCGGGGGCATGGAGAATGCCTCGGCGATCTTCTACTCGGAGCAGGCCATCGCCCAGGGTCGGGATCTGGAAGGCACCGTGGCCCACGAGATCGTGCATCAGTGGTTCGGGAACTCGGTGACCCCCGCCGGCTGGGAACACCTCTGGATCTCCGAGGGGTTCGCAAGCTACTTCGGCCCCTACTTCTGGGAGCACGTGGAGGGGCGGCAGGCGCTGGTGGACCGCATGGACGTGAACCGGGAGCGGGTGCTGGCGGCGCCGGAGGTCCGGGCCCGACCGGTGGTGGACACCTCCCCCGGCAATCTCCTGGACCTGCTGAACGCCAACTCCTATCAGAAGGGGTCCCTGGTCCTCCACATGCTTCGCTGGGTCACCGGAGATCGGGTCTTCTTCCAGGGAGTTCGCCGCTTCTACCAGGCTCATTCGGGGGGGAATGCGTCCACCGATGACTTCCAGCGAGTCATGGAGCAGGTCCATGGCGAGTCGCTGGAGTGGTTCTTCCGGCAATGGCTCCATGCCCCGGGCTATCCCGAGTACCGGGTGGAGTGGAGTTGGAATGGAGCGAGAAATGAAGTCCAGCTCCGCGTTCGCCAGGAGCAGGATTCGGCCTGGCCCACCTTCCGCATGCCCGTGGAGGTGGAATTCCAGCTCGACGGCGGGGTCCACCGCCAACTCCTCATGATGGACGGACGGGAGTGGACCCGGACCCTTCCCCTCCCGGGGGAGCCCCTGGCCGTGCGGCTGGATCCGGACGGTTGGCTCCTGGCCCGGATCCACGACGATAGAGAATAGATCGGTGGCGGAAGCGCTTCGTGTCCCTGCGCCGGGGGTGACTCGGACCTCCGGGGGTGACTCGGACCCCCGGGGTCGCCGGAGCTCCGAGGGTGGTCAGATCCGCGAGGGGAGGTAGACGTCCAGGGGGAGGCCATCCTCCAGCGACTCACCCGCTGCCGCCTGGCGGAAGGAGCGAACCCACCAGTAGATGTCCTCCTTGCGGATCTTCTCCCGCATCCGCTGCATCCGGGCCTTCCGCTCGCCGTCGGGCATGGTGCAGGCCCGGTAGATGGCCTCGGCCACCCCTTCCACGTCGTAGGGATTGACCAGGATGGCGTCTTCCTGGAGTTGGGCGGTGGCTCCGGCGTGCTCACTCAGGATCAGGACGCCGTTGCCCTCCAGGCTGGCGCTGCAGAACTCCTTGGCCACCAGGTTCATCCCATCCTTGAGTGGAGTCACCAGCGCCACCGCCGCCGCCCGGTAGTGGGCGATGAGCTCGTTGCGGTCCCAGCGCCCGTACTGATAGTGGATGGGTACCCACCCCGGCCGGGTGAACTCTCCGGAGATCTGCCCCACAAGCCGCTCGATCTCCCGCTTCATCTGGTCGTATTCCGGGATGTCTTCCCGACTGGGGACCACGAGTTGGACCAGCGATACCCGACTCTGGAGTTCCGGGTACCGAGCCAGGGCCAGACGGTAGCCCTCCAGCTTGTGGGGGATCCCCTTGGAGTAGTCCAGGCGGTCCACCCCCAGGATCATCTTCCGGCCCGGGAACTCGGCCCAGAGACGGGCGACCCGCTCCGATACCTCCGGCGACCGGGCCGGTCCCGAGAACTCGTCCACATCGATGGATATGGGGAACACCCCGACTCGAAGAGTCCGACCCTCGAACTCCAGNTCCATCACCCGGCCCGAGCCGCTCACCTTGGTGGTCGGCCGCAGCGAGCGGAAACAGTTGACGAAGTTGGTCCGGTCCCGGTCGGTCTGGAACCCGATGAGGTCATAGTGGAGGAGCGCCTCCATCACGTCCTGGCGCCACGGGAGCTTCAGGAACAGGTCCCGTGGGGGGAAGGGAATGTGCAGGAAGAAGCCGATCTGGCTCTCCACCCCCCGCTTGCGAAGCTCCTGCGCCAGCGACATCAGGTGGTAGTCGTGGGACCAGATGAAGTCCCCTTCCCGGGCCTCGTCGGCCACCACATCGGCGAACTTCTCATTCACCTGCCGGTAGGCCGCCCAGTAGGCCGGATCGAAGTTGCACTGGGCCGGAAAGTCGTGGAAGAGGGGCCAGATGACCTGATTGGCGAATCCCAGGTAGAAGGCGTCGCGCTCATCCTTCGTGAGCCCCACTCCCCGGACCCGGTAGCCCAGCTCATCCGACTTCTTGTCCAGGAACTCCTCGGCTCGAGCCAACCCCTCCGGGCCCAGTCCGGGCCACCCGATCCAGACGCCGGAGGTGTCCTTCAGGACCGGCTCGATGGCGGTGACCAGCCCGCCCGACCCCCGCTCCAGGTGCCACTCTCCGGCCGACGACTCGCTGATGACCAGGGGTAGCCGGTTCGAGACCACGATGAGTCGTTCGTCGGGCGACGAGTTGGAGTCTTCGTTCGTCATGGAAGAGGCGTCTTGGCCTGGAGGATGAATCTGGAAGGGGCGAAGCGCGGTCGGGGGTTGACCGCATCCGGTCCGGATCGGTTCGTTAACTGAACCTCTCTCAACCACTGGACCACGAATCTCAACCACTGGACCACGAAACCAATGATGGGGCGTGCCGCAGAATGGGGAAAGGGGAATCAACTACAGGAGAGCAAAGATGTTTGAACGAGACGGCAACGCGCCCTGGCCGACCCTGCTGATCCGCCTCCTGGTGGGCGGGGTCTTCGTTTCGGAGGGCATCCAGAAGTTTCTGTACCCCGAATTCGTGGGGGCGGGACGGTTCGAGCGCATCGGGCTCCCGGCCCCGGAGGTTCTGGCCCCCATGGTGGGGCTCGCCGAGATCGTCTTCGGCGCCATGGTGCTGGTGGGGCTCTACACGCGGGTGGCGGTGGTCCCACTTCTCCTGATCATGGTGGTGGCCATCCTCTCCACCAAGATCCCCATCCTGCTGGGCCGCCCCTGGGGGCCCTTCGCCCTCCGCAGCGTGGACTACTACGGGTTCTTCGGGATGGCCCACGCATCCCGCAATGATCTGGCCATGGTGGTGGGTTCGCTCTTCCTGCTCCTGGTGGGCCCCTGCCGCTTCAGCGTGGACGCCGCACGAAATCCTTCCGCCAAGAAGACAACCCAGAGGTGACGTCACCCATGCATATCCAAGAAGCGCAAGCCCGGGTCCACGCCTGGATTTCCCAGTTCGAAGAGGGATACTGGCCCCCCTTGGCCAATCTCGCCCGCCTCGTTGAGGAGGTGGGCGAGCTGGCCCGGGAGCTGAACCACCGCTACGGTGCCAAGCCCAAGAAGCCCGGGGAGGGGGACCGGGAGCTGGCGCTGGAGATGGCCGACATCCTCTTCGTGCTGCTGGCCCTGGCCAACGAGCAGGGGATCGATCTGGACGACGCGTTGGAGCGGACGCTGGAGAAGTACCGGGTCCGGGACTCGGATCGGTGGACCCGGAAGAAGACGGAAGGGGAGTAGCTGCCTGGGCTCATGGCCCGCCCTCCGGGTCCCGATTTCCTTGGGGTCCGGTCCGTCAGGGGTGCTCCGGGTTCCATGTGATTTCCCTTCCTCCGCGCACCCCCATCTCCCTGAGCGCCAGTATGAGGCGGGGCACGAAGCGGTAGGGGGTGGGCGCGCCCATCACCTGGTCCACCGTTCCCGAAAGGGTCAGGTCGAGTTGGGGGACATGGAAGAGCCATGACCCCGTGACCCCGGTGTGTCCGTACACCGTGGGTGCCTGCCGGAAGCCGGTGAATATCCGGGGCATGCGGAAGCGGATCATCCCCAGGCCGTACTCCGAGGGCCATCCGGGACCTGTGGGCCGGAGGTCGAACGAGAAGGCGAAGGGGTTGAAGTGGGCCCTCATGGCTCCGGCAGTGGCCGGGTCCTCGAAGACCTCCCCATACACCAGGGCGGCCATGAAGCGGAGCGTGTCGGTGGCCGTTCCGTAGAGATCCCGGAAGGAGCGAAGTGGGCCTGCCGCCCTGTCCAACCGCTGGTCTCCGGACCAAAAGGCGGCGGCGGCCGGCGAGACCTCCCTGGCGGCGTCGGTCTCGGGAAAGAAGGTCTTCGACAGACCCAGCGGCCGGAAGATCAGCGCGTCGAAGGCCTCGTCGAGGGGGCCTCCGTGGGTCGCCTCGATAATAGCGATGAGGAGCTGGAAGTTGGTGTCGGAATAGCGGATGGTATGGCGTGAGCCATCGAAGGGCCGCGGAGGGTGATGTGGCCGGCCGCACTCCCGAACCAGCGAGGTGACCTCTTCGATCCCCCACTCGGTCACGAGGTCGCCGCCCACCCGGTCGAAGATCGACCGTTCTCCCTCCCGAGCCAGTACCAGGTACTCGGGAAGCCCGCTGGCGTGACCCAGAAGGTGGCGAACGGTGATCTCCTCCGTCCGGTCCACCCCCTCCATCCGGTGGAGCCCCTCCACCAGTCCTTCTGGGAGATAGTGGTGCATGGGGGCATCGAGTGCCACCACGCCACGCTCCACGAGCCGGAGGACCGCCGTGGCGATGTAGAGCTTGGTGACGCTGGCCAGGAAGAAGGGAGTCTCCGGGGTCATGGGGGTACCTTCTTCGTCCGCCGCACCTTCGGCCCCGATCCAGAGGGGATCGCCCCGGCCTGTCCCAATGGCCATGAGGGCGTGCCGCACGCCACGCCCCTGGGCCAGCTTCCGCACCATCTCGCGGAGGCGGAGATCCACCTCTTCGGGTACTTCCTTCCCTTCCGTCATCATCCGAGCGGTCGAGTCGTCTGGGGCCGGGCCCTTGCCGGGTGGTACGCCTCTCGACATACGTGCTTCCGAGCCGGACCGAAAGCTCGAACGCCACGTGCGTCAGCCCGGGGATCGAGCTCCCGCGGTGAGCGAGCCCCTCTGGCATCCATCCCGGAAAATGAGTTCCATCACTCGGCTCATCAAGGCTGGGGACTCGGACCGTTCGACCCGGACGAACGACCAGTCCTAGCGGGGAAGCCTGGCCAGAGTCGCCACGATCCGGTCCAGCTCGTCCGTGCTGTTGAAGAAGTGGGGGGAGATGCGGACGTGTCCGGGGCGGTGGTCCACGATGATCCCCTCCTCCGCCAGCGCCGCCACCGTTTCGGCGGGGTGGGGATGGCGGACCATGACGATGGCGGTGCGGTGCGCCGGGTCCGAGGCCATGCGGATGGAGAAGCCCTCTGCCTGGATCGCCTCCTCCAGATGGCGGGTGAGGAGCCGGTTGCGGGCCTCCACGGCCTCCATCCCCACCTCCTCCAGGATCGCCTGACCGCCGAGGGCCGTATGGACGGTTGGGAGGGCGGGCGTGCCCATCTCGAAGCGGCGGGCGTCGTCGCGGAAGGCGAACCCTTCCAGATCGAACTCGAAGGGGTTCACCGTGGCGAACCACGAGGTGATGCGGGGCTCGAGACGCTGGATGAGCTCTTTCCGGACGTAGAGATAGGCCAGCCCGGGTCCGCCACAGAGCCACTTGAGCGGGCCCGTGGTATAGATGTCCACCCCCGTTGCGGCCAGGTCCAGCGCCACCTGGCCGGCGCCCTGGTAACCGTCGATGAGGGAGAGGGCCCCGGCCTCCCGGGCGATGGCCGCGAGGCGGGTGATGTCCTGGCGGTAGCCGGTGGTGAAGAAGACGTGGGAGGTGGCCAGGAAGGCGGTGCGCTCGTCCACCGCCTCGGCGAACTGTTCCGGATCGATCCCCACCCCGTCAGGACTCGGTAGGACCACCAGTTCGACCTGCGGCTTCACGGCGAACTGGTAGCCCAGGGTGGGGAAATCCAGTTCGGTGGTGACCACCCGGGGGCGCTTCGACCAGTCCACCGACTCGGTGACCGACGACAGGGCCACCGAGGTGGAGGGCGAAAGGGCGATTTCCCGGTGGTCGGCGCCGAGCAGGGCCGCCACCCGGGCCCGGAGGACGTCCAGCCGGTCGAGCCAGTGCTCGTACCACGCCGAGGCCCCCATGGTGTGCCAGAGGTGCAGAAAGTCGGCCAGTTCGCCCTCGGCCCGATGGGAGAGGGGCCCCAGGGAGCACGAGTTCAGGTAGGTCCGGGCCTCCAGGATGGGGAATTCGGCGCGGAGGCGGACCAGGGTCTCGGGTGTGATGGTGTCTCTTGGGGTGTCGGGGGGTGGCGGGACCCGATTGCCCGTAGGGTCGTGGGGAGTGGGGAGGTCGTGGGAGGCGGTGGAATCCGGGGTCATGACCGTTGGGGCTGGAGACCGAAGGCAGTGGTTGAGTCGAGGAGGCCTGATACCACCTGAGGGGGGGACGCGGTCCCAACCGTGCCCGGCCGGACGGTGGGGCGAGGCTTCCGACGCTGTAGTGGGTCCGTCGGGGTCCGGGTGGTGGCACGGCCGGGTGCTACCGGAGGTCACCGTGGCGGTCACCTTTGCTGGACGGAGTCCGATAACGGCAGTCCGTTCAGCTTTGGGTACCTGCCATACAGGTCCTCACCCCTGTGCAACCCCCGAATCCCGATGCCCATCGAGGGATTCCGCCCCAACCCACCCATCCTGGGCTTCTTCGGACCCCCGAGGGTATACTGGGCCATGCCCCTTCTGAATCGCCTCATCCCGCGCCGGGTCATGGACCGCATCCCGGCGCTGGACCGCAAGCTCATCCGGGACCTCATGGGGCTCCTGGGGCAGGGTGTCACCATCGCCCTGGTGGTGGGCGCG
>SL_3KL_010_SEDDRAFT_10003288_pt1 | contig 14689 bp, 9 predicted proteins | sample SodLakKL_010_SED_2_FD_10381 | JGI IMG/M metagenome (IMG submission 10381)
ACGAGGTGATCCCGATGGGAAGGGATGTGATCGATAAGGCAATGAATTCAGATCATAATCCAAAATAACATTTCAAGTAATGCGTCATTCATTCATTCATTTTCTAAATCCCGTTGTGAAACCTTCCGAATTCATCTCTTGCTTTTGCATAAATCCTGACGGAGGTTTTGGTAAGTGCGCGTCGTTTTACCAAGGGTCTGACCATGAATAGCCGACCCGCGTCTAATCATGTTAGACACCTTGGTCTCATTCAGATCTACTAATTTTACCGAATAACTATTCCGATCCAAAGAGCTCTCACTGTGCAATATCGAGTCCATTCACACCGGCAACTTTCAGACATAGTGCAAGCGAAATTCCATAGCTGATATGCATCACGAGCCCTGAGAGAAGAATCAGTCCGGGAGCCCAGGTATCCATATAGAATATTCCAAATGAATCACCGGCAGCGAGTGAAACAATGGGAGCAATGATCAAACCCACTACAATAGATATCGTGATTCCGTAGACAATACCCTGTATAATCCAGTTACCGGGTATTCGGTTTTGAAGAAAGCTCACCCAGATCAATGCCATCAATACGCCACCCACATTGTAGGCTGCATTACCCCAAATAAGCGAGTAGGGTTCATCTGCATGTACGTAATTGAAACTCTCTTTAAGGATATGGCCCAAATCAATTGCAGGCAGCCCGATTCCTGCCTGTAGAAAAGAGAACATGGTCATAACAAATGTGGCAATTAATCCACAGATTACCGTTCTCCAAAAGGTTGATGAACTCATCATAGCTTAGACTCCAGTAAGTTATTTTTTAATTATGTGTAACGGCCAAATAGAGACTGAAATGGCCTAACTGATTGTTGGGGATTCCATTAAGATGGCTAATTTTTCTGAAATCACGAAACAGTGTTATAGTGTTGGATCGAACGAATTGGAGGTTAGAAGCTAATTGAATGTTGAAATCCTGTCTGAATTGATGCGCAAAATTCTACGATTCAAACTCTTCGAGCTGCGCTTTCAACTTCTCAAGATTTGATTCGGCATCGGCTTTTTTCTGACGCTCTTTATCAACGACGGCATCCGGAGCGTTGGCTACGAACTGCTCATTTGAGAGCTTTCCCACAACACTTTTTCTGAAACCTTCAACCCGATCAATCTCTTTTTGAATGCGTTCTCTCTCTTTCTCCAGGTCAATCAGCCCTTCGAGCGGGATATAAATTTCCGAACCATTTACAACGGCAGCTGCCGAAGCTTTCGGTTTTTCTGCCGAGATGTCGAACCGAATCTGTTTTACGGGAAGCAGTTTCTTGTAGATCCAGCTTGCAGCTTTAACCTGATCATTAAGCTTTTTGTCTTTTGGCTTAATAATGATCGTGAGTTCGGCTCTTGGGGCCAGATTCATCTCGGCCTGAATATTCCGGATGGCTGAAATCTGAGACTGTATCGTGCCGAAAAGTGCAACTGAATCATCATATGTTTCATCCCTGATTTCAGGCCATGAACTGATCGTGAGCGCTTCATCCTCTGATCGGTCCCTTATTTGCTGCCAAATCTCTTCGGTGATGAAAGGCATAAAAGGATGGAGCATCTTCATAAGGATCTCAAAAAACCCGAGCGCCCGCTCCAGGTTCTCTTTTGGCATATTTTCACCGTATTCATCTGCCTTGCAAACTTCGATGTACCAGTCGCAGAAATCGTCCCAAACAAGCGAGTAGATTTTTTTAAGTGCTTCATTAAGCCTGTACCTTGAGAAGTCGTCTTCCATCTCGCGGAGGGTGGTTTGAATACGACCTGAAATCCACTTATCGGCAAGATTATCCGGGTCGATCTCTGTAGATGGTGTATAGGTTTCTCCTTCAGCCATATTCATGGTGAGGAAACGGTACGCATTCCAGATCTTATTGGAGAAATTCCGACCCTGTTCACATAGGTTTTCGTCAAAGAGCAGGTCATTTCCGGCAGGCGAAGCAAAGAGCATCCCCACACGCGTACCATCGGCCCCATACTGTTCAATCAGTTTTAAAGGATCGGGTGAATTGCCAAGTGATTTTGACATCTTTCGGCGCTTCTCATCCCGAACAATTCCATGATAGTAGACATTGCTAAACGGTTTTTCACCCGCAAAGGCGTAACCTGCCATAATCATCCGTGCCACCCAGAAAAACATAATTTCTGGGGCGGTTACCAGGTCTTGTGTTGGGTAGTAGTACTCCAGATCCCTGTTGGCCTTTTTGTTTTTAATAAATTCAGGGTCAAAAACCGACATAGGCCAGAGCCAGGATGAAAACCAGGTATCGAGCACATCTTCGTCCTGACGTATATCTTTGGCAGCCAGACTGCTGTTATCCGATTTTTCTTTCGCTTTTTCGAGCGCTTCATCTGCGGTTCTGGCGATCACAAATTCCTCTTCTCCATCCCCATAGTACCATGCCGGGATTCGGTGCCCCCACCAAAGCTGCCGGGAAATACACCAGTCGCGGATGTTCTCCATCCAGTTTCTATAGCTGTTCTTGAACTTGGCCGGGTGGAACTGAACATTGTCGTTCATCACATTTTCAAGAGCCGGCTTGCTGATTTCGTCCATCTTCATGAACCACTGCAGGGAGAGGCGGGGCTCAATCACCACATCGGTACGCTCGGAATACCCGACCTTGTTCGACATCTCCTCAACTTTCATAAGCAGTCTCAGCTCTTCCAGCTCTTTAGCAATCAGCTTGCGCGCTTTGAAGCGGTCTTCACCAATATAGAATTTGGCCTTCTTTCGCCATCGTGCCATCGGCATTCAGGATATCGATCACTTCTAGACCGTGCTTGATTCCCAGTTCATAGTCATTCGGATCGTGAGCCGGGGTAATCTTGAGGCAACCGGTTCCGAACTCCGGATCCACATACTCATCGGCAATCACCGGCACTTCCCGGTTTACCAACGGAATGATGGCAGTTTTTCCAACCAGGTGTTTGAAGCGTTCATCATCGGGGTTTACACAAACGGCTGTATCGGCCAAAATGGTTTCAGGGCGTGTGGTGGCGATGGTTACATACTCATCCGAATCTTTAATCGGATACCGAACATGGTAAAATTTCGATTGAACCTCTTTGTGGATCACCTCTTCATCACTCAGTGCAGTTTGAGCGGCGGGATCCCAGTTCACCATCCGCAGCCCGCGGTAGATCATACCCCGATTGTACAGCTCAATAAAGCAGTCGATCACCGTTTCATAAAGTTCATCCTCAAGGGTGAATCGTGTGCGCTGCCAGTCGCAGGAGGCTCCCAGCTTCTTGAGCTGCTGCAGAATAATGCCACCGTGCTCATCGGTCCAGTTCCAGGCGTGTTTTAAAAATTCATCTCTGGAGAGGTCACTCTTTTTAATCCCCTCCTTACGGAGTTTTTGCACTACTTTTGCTTCAGTTGCAATTGAAGCATGATCGGTACCTGGCACCCAGCAGGCATTTTTGCCCAGCATACGAGCCCTTCGTACAAGCACATCCTGAATGGTATTGTTGAGCATGTGGCCCATGTGCAGAACACCGGTCACATTGGGGGGAGGTATCACAACCGTGAAGGATTCTCTCTCGTCGGGTTGAGAGTTGAAATAGCCGTTCTCTTCCCAGTAAGAGTACCATTTCTCTTCGGTGGTGGAAGGGTTATACTGTTTTGGGATGTCCTTAATCTTGCTCATGCATCGATAGGTTTCACCGCAAAGGCACAAGGAGCGCAGAGAATACTTATAACTCTGCGTTCTTCGCGGCTCTGCGGTTAAAAATTACTTAACTCGTTTTAGTCTTACTCCGAAGTGTCCGTCGCAGCCGTGAACATGCGGCATAGTCTGGTAAGCCATTCCACCTTCAACCAATACCTCTTCTGGAAGGAATTCATCCAGCGGTTCCAGTTCAAAGTTGTCATATTTGCTAAGGAAGTTTTGTATCTGTTCCCAGTTCTCTTCGGGCTCAATGGAGCAAGTACTGTAAACAAGGCGACCACCTTTTTTAACAAGATTTGCGGCTTCGTCGAGAAGTTCTTCCTGGAGTTTTACAGAGTTTTCCAGCTCCTCTTCAGTCCGTTTCCAGCGAAGATCGGCTCTTTTGCTAAGAACGCCGGTTCCTGTGCAAGGAGCGTCAAGAAGAACGCCATCGGCCATTTTCAGATCCAGGTCNCGAGCATCTGCTCGTCGTATTCTGATATTCTCTGCCTGGTAATCCATTGCACTTTGCGCCAGTTTCTCAAGTCTGTCAGAATTGATGTCAATGGCTAAAATGGTGCCTTCACCCTCCATCATATCCGCCATAACAATACTTTTTGTGCCGGGAGCCGCACAAATATCGTAAATTGTTTCGCCGGGCAGTGGTTCCAGGACGGTTGGTGCAAAACCGGCCGCAATATCCTGCACGAGACAAACACCTTTTCTTAAAAGGTCTTTTGAGATAAACGGTGCTACGGAGTCAATTTTAAAATATCCGGGCAGCCAGTCGCTCTCCTCAAATGGAATGTCGAGCTTCTCCATGCGGAGTTTGAAATTCTCGGTTTTGGTGCGCAGATTATTTACCCTCACATAGTAGGTGGGCCTTTGGTTGTTGGCCTGCATCAGCTGAAAAGCATCACGCTCTCCAAAACGCTTCACCCAGCGTTTAACCATCCACTCGGGGTGGGAAAAAGTTGTTGCAATCAGTTTGGTCCGATCTTCAAAAGCGGGTTTTGGCAGGTTATCCATATCTCGCTGAATATTCCGCAAAATGGCATTTACCAGATCACCGGCTTTGGAACCCATTCTCAGCTTTGCAATTTCAACCGACTCGTTGATAGCGGCATAATCCGGAGTTCCTCCCATAAAGAGCATTTCATAGAGCCCAAGCCGTAAAATATTCTTAAGGGAAGGCTTCATCTCCAAAATAGTGATACTTGAAAACTCTCCAATTATGAAGTCGAGATAGCTTCTTCGGCGAAGAATATTTTGAACATACTCTCTAACCTGTGCACGTTCGCGGGGTTCCAGTTCGTTTGCAGAAGAGAAATTTAGTGTATTTTCCTCATCAAACTTTATCAACAAATCAATACTGACCGTACGTGCTGTTAGTTCCGTATCCAATGGTTTACTCTGGGTTTTGGGATTTATAATTTCATCTACCAGGCTTGTCGTACTCAATACACTCACCCGAAAATTTAATAGTCTTAAAGATAAAGCATTGATTCACTTTTTGCTAATGAAGCTTGCCACGGATAGTGAATATTTAAATGTACAGTCCCGAATTTATTTTCTTCATACATTAACCTTATGCGTTAATTGTTGTAATCAGGGGATAAATATCTATAAATGGCTGTATTAGCAGAGTTTGAATTATGGTTATTTCTTGCAGGTCTTGGGATTTTCCTGTTCGGAATGCATATGATGGAGGAGTCCATCAGGGTGCTGAGCGGTGCAGCATTTAAATCATTAATCCGCCGCTACACCGGAACCCGGCCGAAAGCGATTCTGAGCGGAATGGTAAGTACGGCCATTCTTCAGAGCAGCTCGGCGGTTTCGCTGATGGTATTGGCTTTCATAGGGGCCGGAATCATGAACCTGGTTCAGGCTATTGCTGTAATGATGGGTGCAAAAATCGGCACCACGGCAACAGCATGGATAGTGGCAGTATTTGGATTTCAGTTCAATATTGACACCTTTTCTCTTCCCCTTATTGGGATTGGGGGATTGGGAATCATCCTTTTGGCTAAGTCTCCAAAGTATGTAAACGTAAGCAGGTTTCTGGTGGCTTTCGGGTTCCTTTTTATGGGTCTCGACTACATGAAGTCAAGTGTGGACCAGATTTCTGAATTGATCGATCCGTCAGTATTTGCAGGCTACGGAATTCTCGTTTTTGCCCTGGTTGGCCTAATTATGACGGCAATTATGCAGAGCAGTTCTGCGACGATAGCAATAGTACTGACAATGCTGTTTACTAATGTTATTGATTTCCAGGCCGGGGCAGCTATGGTGGTGGGCGCAAATGTGGGTACCACCGTTACGGTTCTTCTTGGATCAATCGGGGGGACCTTTACCAAAAAGCAGGCTGCACTGGGACAACTTACCTTTACAGTGGGTACTGCTGCTGTAACCTTGATCCTCCTGCCTTTTTTCATATGGCTGGTACTCGACCTCTTCTCATTTCAAGATAATCTGGTTCTTGGACTGGCCCTGTTTCATACCATCTTTAATGTAGCAGGTGTTCTATGGTTCTATCCGCTAATTCCGGCCCTGGCCCGTAAAGCTGAAAAGTGGATTCCGGAAACGGATGTTAAACTGAGCAAGTATATTCATAAAACTGATCCTGAAATTGAAGAGGCCGGCCTGGAAGCGTTCCGAAAGGAGATAAGATGGCAGCTGATTTTCACCATAAATTTTATGGAGAGCGTACTTCGGCAGGGAAGCAAGAGGGGCGTTGTAAGTTACATTGATCTGGAAAAATATAATGGAGAAATTTTTGAATACTACAGTCGCATACAGACTTCCGGACTGGATGAGAAAATATCCGCACCGCTTGAAGAGTTGTTGAGGGCAAGCCGGAATATTATGAATTCAGCCAAGAATATTCATGAGTCATCGGGGGAATTTCTTATGCTGGCCAATGAGGATGGTACGGTTCATCAGAATGCGCACGAATCAATTAACATTCGAATCAGCGAGTTGGCGAAAATCGGAAAGAAAATGGAGAAGATCACTGATGAACAGTATTTGCAAGATGTAAAGGCGGCTGTTGAGAAATTCTTTGACTTCAATGAGACCATGGATAAGCAGTTTATCAGTATGTGCAGTGTGGCCGTTAAAGAACCGGCTTTCAAAAAAGTTGAGATCACATTTCTCCTGATGCTCAACCGGCTTATCACCCAATCCTGCAGAATGCTCATATATGGTATGAGAACCCTTTTGAAGTATGAACATGTTGAACAAAAGGAGGAGGGGTGATGAGCAGTTTTCTGTTAAAACCGGCTTTGATTTTTGAGGGAGAAGTGGGTACCTTTTCACGCTGTCCCTAAAGGGGTAATTCTGAGTTAAAAATTGATGCAATAGGTTTTATCGTAAAACCGGCAGAAATTTCTTTACAAATTACGGGTTATTTGAGCCCGGCTAAGCTTAAAAGACATTTAATTAACGATTATAATCGAATGAATAAAGGAACTGTAGCACAAGTAATTGGTCCTGTTGTTGATGTTGACTTTGACCAGGGGCATCTGCCGAAAGCAATGAGTGCGCTGTATATAGAGCGTGAAGATAAAACCAGGCTCTATCTGGAAGTAGCTCAGCATTTGGGAGAAAATCGGGTTCGAACCATCGCGATGGACTCTACGGACGGGCTTGTCAGAAAAGACGAAGTTATTGATACGGGAGGACCTATCTCAATGCCGGTTGGCGAAGACATCAGGGGTAGATTGTTCAATGTGGTTGGAGAAGCCATTGATGGTATCGATCAGCCAAAAGGGGAGAGAAGATATCCGATCCATCGTGAAGCACCGAGATTCCAAGACCTTGCTACAAGTACCGATATGCTCGAAACCGGTATAAAGGTGATTGACCTTCTTTGTCCATACGCCAAAGGGGGTAAAATTGGCCTCTTTGGTGGTGCCGGTGTAGGTAAAACAGTTTTGATTCAGGAGCTGATTAACAACATCGCCAAGCAGCACGGTGGTCTTTCCGTATTTGCCGGTGTTGGCGAGCGTACACGTGAAGGGAATGACCTTCTTCGTGAATTTATCGAATCGGGCGTTATCAACTACGGCGATGATTTTAAACACTCTATGGAGCAGGGTGAGTGGGATCTCTCCAAAGTGGACAAAGACGTGTTGAAAGAGTCGCAGGCCACACTTGTATTTGGCCAGATGAATGAGCCGCCGGGAGCCCGGATGCGCGTTGCACTTTCAGGTTTGACAGTAGCTGAGTATTTCCGAGATGAGGTATCCCGGGATATTCTTCTATTTATTGATAACATTTTCAGATTTACCCAGGCGGGTTCTGAAGTATCTGCACTTTTGGGACGCATGCCCTCTGCTGTGGGTTATCAGCCAACCCTGGCAACCGAGATGGGTGACCTGCAGGAGCGTATTACTTCAACCAAAGATGGATCGATTACTTCCGTTCAGGCAATTTATGTGCCTGCCGATGACTTGACAGATCCTGCTCCGGCAACAACCTTTTCTCACCTCGATGCTACCACAGTATTGAGCCGGGCATTAACTCAAATCGGTATCTACCCGGCTGTGGATCCCCTGGATTCAACATCCAGAATTCTGGATCCTAAAGTTTTAGGTGAAGAACATTACCGTTGTGCTCAGGATGTTAAAGAGATCCTTCAGAAGTACAAAGATCTGCAAGATATCATTGCAATTCTCGGTATGGATGAACTCTCTGATGAAGACAAACTGGTTGTATCGCGTGCACGCCGTGTTCAGCGGTTCCTCAGCCAGCCATTCTTCGTGGCCGAGCAGTTTACCGGCCAAAGCGGTGAGTATGTGAAAATTGAAGACACCATCAAAGGGTTTAAAATGATCCTTGAAGGAGAACTCGACCACCTTCCTGAAAATGCTTTTCACCTTGTGGGAACCATCGAGCAGGCTATGGAGAAGGGTGAGAGATTAACTGCTGAAGCTGAAGCATAAACAGGAGCAAAACGTGGCGAATTTATTTAAAGCACAAATACTTACACCGGACGGGACCCTGTTTGACGGGGAAGTTACAGGCGTGCAGGTTCCGGGAAGCAACGGTGATTTTTTGATGCTATTCAATCACGCGCCTATCGTTTCCACTCTTGGAATTGGACCGGTGATTCTCAAGATAAATGATGAAACCGAAATCCAATTTGCAATAACCGGGGGTTTTGTTGAGATGAATGAGAACTCAATGACACTGCTTGCAGAGAAGGCTGAAGAGGCTTCTGCCATAGATGTGAAAGAGGCCCGGCGTCTATATGATGATGCTAAGGCTCGTATGAAAGACAAAAAGGCCGACCTTGAATTAGCTGAAAGAGACCTTAAAATTGCAAAGAATAAATTGAGGGTCGCCGAATAACACTTTCTGAATTATCTTCTTAACATAAGTTCTGTATAGGAGTTAATTAAGGAGTATCTCTCCGTCAGCTGACGGATCGCTTTCCCCCTTCGCACATAGTGATCCCGATGGAAAAAGGGGGGCTATAGAATGCTTTATACTTATCTCGAACACGCGGGCTTTTTTTTATTGAAAAAAATTACAGATCTTCAGTTTCTAAAAAAGAAAGGGAAAGCTAGTTTGGACAATCTTGGTTAAGAATTTCTGCCTTCCATCCACTACTAATATCTAATAGTTTATTATGCAATTGAACCTATCAACCCCGAGTTACAGCTACCTTTTTGCCTTTTTATTACTATTTACGCTCTCATCTTGTGCCTCATCTCAAAAAGCAGTGGATACTACTGCCCGAAGTGCAGAACCGGCCAAGTCGGAGCTGGAGAAGGCAATTGAGAAATCCGTTGCCTTTGAAGGCCTGTTTACTGTTTATCAGGATACAACAGATGGTTCTACAAAAATGGCCATAAACCATGATCAGCTGGATAAAGAGTTTATCTATTTTGGTTTGTCGCAAGATGGAGTTGTTGAAGCAGGGCATTTCAGAGGACTCTTCAGAGATAATAAAATTGTCAAAATTCAGCGCTACTTCGATAGGGTTGAATTTATTCATGTTAATACACAGTACTATTTTGATGAAGAGAGTCCATTGAGCCGGGCATCATCAGCCAATATCACGGATGCAGTGCTTTTTAGCGCTAAAATTGCCGTAGAGGATAAGGAGAGTGGAATAATTTTGATTGACAGTGATCCTCTTTTTCTAACTGAAAGTCTGCATCAAATCAAGCCCAGCCCAAGTCCTTTTTCACGCCCCGGGCAATTCAGTCTAGGCAACTTAAGCAGAGATAAGAGTAAGTATTTCCAGATCCGAAGTTACCCGAAAAATACAGATATCATTGTAGAGTATGTGTATGAGTCACCATACCCGTCGGGATCAACCAGTGGTGCGGTTACTGATAACCGATCTGTTACTATCAAGTTTCAACACACATTCATTGAAATGCCTGAAAATGATTTTCAGCCGCGATATGATGATCCTCGAGTAGGTTATTTTACCACCCAGCAAAATGATCAGATCAGCACCAGTGTAACTCCTTATAAGGATATGATTCATCGCTGGAACCTGGTAAAGAAAGACCCCGAGGCAGAAATTTCCGAGCCTGTTGAACCGATTGTATGGTGGATTGAGAATACCACACCGCATGAGTTTCGCGAGACCATTAAGGAAGCTACTCTTGCGTGGAACGAGGCCTTTGAGACGGCCGGTTTTAAAAACGCTATTCAGGTGAAGGTACAACCCGATGATGCCGACTGGGAGTCGGGAGATATCCGGTATAATGTTCTCAGATGGACATCTTCACCCGTTCCGCCGTTTGGGGGTTATGGACCGAGCTTTGTGAACCCCAGAACAGGACAGATTCTGGGATCAGATATTATGCTGGAGTGGGTATTTTTCACAAACAGGTTTTTTGAAGAGGATGTCTTAACGGAGGCTTTTTCAACCGGTTCTAATCTAAATGAAGCGATGGATCCGAAATTCTGCACATTCGGTAATCATTTGCATCACAACAATATCTTTGGCATGAATGTACTACAGCATTTTGAGGCTTCTTCCGAAGAGCTGGAGGGATATCAGAAAGAGGCTTTGACCATGCTGATACTTCATGAACTGGGACACACGTTTGGATTAAATCACAATATGAAAGCCAGTACACTCCATTCACCTGAAGATATTCACAGTAAAGAGCTGGCCAATACAATTGGACTTACCGGTTCTGTGATGGACTACTCATCCGTAAACGTTAACCGCGACAGAGGCAACCAGGGGCGTTATTACGACATCAAACCGGGACCTTACGATTTATGGGCCATCGAGTTTGGGTACTCACCGGCCCTTGAGGATGCTGTAGCTGAGAAACAACGGATGGCGGCAATTCTTTCACGGTCAACCGAGCCGGAGTTGTCTTTTGGAAATGATGCTGATGATATGCGTTCACCCGGAAGGGGAATTGATCCGCGAATTATGATTGGCGATATGTCGAGCGATCCGGTTGCCTATGGAGTTGAACGAATTGAGATGGTGCATGAGTTAATAGATGGCCTAACCGAAACTTTCGGCGCCCGGGAAGGACAGTCGTACCAGCAGCTGAGAAATGCATACATGATGCTGATGGGACAGTTAAGAACACAAACCGGTGTAATTTCCCGTCAAATTGGCGGCGTGTATCGCGACAGGGCTTTTATTGGTCAGGAAGGCGGCACCATGCCTTTTATTGCCGTTCCGGCAGAAGAGCAAAAACAGGCCATGAACCATCTGTCTGCTTACCTTTTTGCTCCGGATGCATTCCATTCATCACATGAGGTGTATAACTATCTGCAGATACAGCGACGAGGTTTTAACTTCTCGGGTAATAATGAAGACCCGAAAATTCATGATATGGTTCTTGGTGCACAACAGAACGTATTAAACCACCTTCTGCATCAGAATACAATGAAGAGATTAACCGATTCGCGCACCTATGGAAATGAATATAGCGTGGCTGATATGCTCACAGATCTGACGGGAGCGATATTCAATGCGGATGCACGCGGTGATGTAAACACGTTTCGGCAAAACCTTCAACTCAGCTATGTAAATCGTCTCATTCTGATCACAGAAAGTGATAATCACGATCAATTGGCAAAATCTGCCGCACTTTATAATCTGCAATCGGTCAAATCAATGATGGAGAATAAAGGACGTGTAAATACAGAAACACGGGCCCATACGGCGCATATCAGCCTACTGATTGATAAAGCGTTCAATAACTAAAGGTCACAATCTAGTTTAATTACTCAAAAACCCTGCAAGCCTGCAGGGTTTTTATCCCGGCCATATCAATTTTAAAAGCGTAACGAATCCATTAATCGTTCTCCCTGATTGCCATTTCACATAGGTTTTCCCTGTACATGAATGGATAAGGTTTTGAGTTTGCGTTATTGAAACATTCTGAATTTATTAGTCTATAAGTAGACTCAGTTAATCCACGAGCTGAATTAAATTGGCGTTCGGGTACGTGTATGCCTGTCATGTTATCTATTGCTCTTGCTCATTCAGACCGGTAAACTTTATATTGTTTACCTTAGCTGTTTCTCTGAAACTATTTACACCAAACTAACTTTGCTCAGAAGCTGAAATGTATCACTTATGAACAACAAGGAAGCTGCATCAGCCAGGAAGGTGAAAATAAGACAGCTGTTGCTCTCACTTTTTTTAGGATTGCTTTTAGCTTTAGTGGTGGGTTATGCCTGGACGATGCATTATGATGAAGTGAAACAGGCCAGCCGCGATCAAATTGACACGGATGCACAAATTATTGGTGAAGTGATCAGTGACAATATTAACGCTCAAATAAGGGCTCTTGAGAACCTGAAGGGGCGAATTGAAAATAGTGATGGAGAGCACCTAAATAACCTTGAGTATGAGGCTGAATTGATCCTGGAGCAGCACTCTTCGGTACGGTTCATTCAGCACGTTTCTGCAGATATGATTGCAGAAGATCTGTTTGCAGCTGCAGAGATCACGGATGAAACAGGCATAAGTGGCAATATGATGGATCATGATCAGATCCGCGCAGAGTGGCTTCGAGCAAGAGTAGATTCGTCAACTACAATAACAGTATGGACAGAGATGGAGGCCGGAGATGAACTTTTTATTCTGCACACACCACTATTTTATTCGGGGAATTTCCGGGGAACCCTTAGCTATGGTTTAGACTTTACCGATCTTTTTGATGACAGGTTTAGGGATAGAGTGCATTACCAGATATCACTAATGGACGAATCCGGTTCGGTATTTTATCAACATGGAGATAGTGAAAGGTTGTTAGGAAACCGGCAGTCAGCTCGAGCTATTCAGATTCAGGTTATTCAGGGCGGGGGTAAATATTGGTATTTAAAAGTTACTCCGAATACTCAATTTTCGGAGGGACAGCTTCAGGAGAGTCTTCTGATGATTTTGATTTTGGGAATAGCACTTACGCTGTTATTTACCATCTTCATCTATTTGATTATGAGATATTTCAGCGTCCGTAAATCGAAAAGGGTTTCCGACCGTAAACTTAATGCCGTTATCGATTCATCACCCTATGCGATTTATGTAGTTAATAATAAAGGCGTGGTAACCGATTTCTGGAATAATGCTGCTGAGCAGATGCTGGGCTGGACGGCCAAAGAGGTTTACAACCAATATCTGCCTCATGTTACCAAAGAGCCGCCAACAGAGTTTCAGGAGATGATCGAAACGGTAATCAAGGGCGAGGTTTACAGAAATAAAGAGAGCAAGAGAGTTGCCAAAGACGGCACTAAACTTATGGTACAACTCTATGCAAAACTTTTGGAAAAAGGGAAAAATGGCAATGGGGAGGTCATCGTTAAGCTTGAGGATATTACCCGGCAAAAAAGAACTGAGCTTGAACTTAATAATGAGAAACAGTTTGGCGACACGATCCTGAAAGGCCTTCCGGGTCAATTCTATCTGATTGACAAAAAGCGAAGGCTTACCCGGTGGAATAGAAATGTAAACCATTTTTTCGGCATGACGGATGATGAACTGAAAAAAATTACGTTTCTGGATCTGTTTGTAGAAGATGAACGTCTCAAGGTTTTAGAAGCTTTACAAAATGCTTCCATATCGGGTAAACTTGAGGTGGAAACGGTGGTGAGAAGCAAAGGTGAACTGCACGACTTCTTTATCAATGGTACTCAGATGAAGATTGGGCGTGAGCACTATATAGTTGTTAACGGTATAAATATCACTGAGAGAAATAAGATCAGGAATGAACTCATTAAATCTGTGGATGAAAAAGATGTCCTGTTATCTGAGATTCATCACAGGGTAAAGAACAACCTGGCCATTATAGCCAACCTGATTGACATACAGCTGTTCGATATGGAAGACGAGGCCGTTGCAGACGTATTGAGAGAGACACAGAACAGAATCTACTCTATCGCCGGTGTGCATGAGATGCTCTACGATGTCAAAAATTTCTCTAAAATTGAGTTCAAAAAGTACTTGCAAAATCTTTTCGAGCGCATCTTTCGTCTCTATAATGAAAAGCACAAAATGACAGGGTTTGATATGAAGGTGGAGGTGGAGTATCTGAATATAAACCAGGCAATTCCACTGGGACTTATGCTGGCGGAACTTATTACCAATACCTTTAAACACGCTTTTGAGCTGGGTAAAGTCGGAACAATATCGATCGAAATTACCGGAGGCCCGGAGCAGATCACAATTATCTACAGGGATAATGGAAACGGGATGGCCCCGGAACTATTCAATGAGGCAACAACAATGGGCCTTACACTTATTCGCTCGCTTCTCAATCAGCTGAATGCGACCTATAGCATAAACGGAAGAGAGGGTTTTGAACTGGAGTTTACATTTTCAGAGCAGCTCAGAGGTTCGCACTCCAATCTTTAGATAATTTTAGTTTCCCACTGGGATCTGGCTAAGTGCGTGCAGCATTTAGTCTGGGGGGATGTCTCTCTGAGTGTTAATTTGACTCAAATATTCATTCATCTTCTAAATCCCGTTGTAAAATCATACGGATTAATTAGCTTTGGTCTCGTACTCA
>SL_3KL_010_SEDDRAFT_10003289_pt1 | contig 14688 bp, 11 predicted proteins | sample SodLakKL_010_SED_2_FD_10381 | JGI IMG/M metagenome (IMG submission 10381)
TGTTGATACAGGGTTTCAAACAACCCGGATTCACTGATGTCATAGCCCATTAATTCGGAAAACTCTCGAAACAATCCAACCCAGGCATTGAGATCAGAAGTGCAATTATTGCTGTGCACCATCGCCACTGGCTTGCCAGAGGGCGTGGTGACCATGTCAATTTCAGGGTAGACCTTTGAAAGTGGTTTTTCCAGCACAATCATCGCAAACACCGAAGTGCCAGCAGACACGTTGCCAGTCCGTTCAGCAACGCTATTAGTGGCAATCATACCGGTCCCGGCATCACCCTCCGGCGGACACAGCGGGATGCCCGCCTGCAAAGTTCGGGTTGGGTCGATCCGTATTGCCCCCGCATCCGTCAAGGTACCTGCAGGTTCACCAGCCATCAAAACCTTCGGCAGAATTTCTTCGAGCTGCCAGGGGATTTGGTTAGGCTTGATCAGTTCATTGAATTTTGCCAACATTTCCGCATTGTAGCCGTTGCCCTGGCTGTCAATTGGGAACACACCTGATGCTTCTCCTATACCCAATACACGCTCACCCGACAATTTCCAATGCAAATAACCTGCCAAAGTGGTCAGGTAGCGGATATCCTTGACATGAGCCTCTCCATTCAGAATCGCCTGGTACAGGTGGGCAATGCTCCAACGTTGGGGAATGTTAAATTGAAACAAGTCCATCAAATCTTCGGCTGCCTGCCCGGTGATCGTGTTGCGCCAGGTTCGAAAGGGGACCAGCAAGTTCTCTTCCTGGTCGAATGCCAGGTAACCATGCATCATTCCGCTGAAGCCAAGTGCGCCAACTGTATTCAATGTGGTGTTATATTGTTCCGATACCCCTTTACAAAGGTCTTGAAAACATGCTTGTACACCGGTCCACACATCATCGAGCGTGTAAGTCCAAATGCCATCTTCGTACCGATTCTCCCAATCATGCCCACCGGATGCAATTGGCTGATGGTTTTCGTCAATTAACACCCCTTTGATGCGCGTCGAGCCGAACTCAATGCCAAGAGTCGTGTTTCCCTCTTCAATGGCCTTCTGGATTATGTGTTTGTTCATGCGAAAATTCTCTCTCCGAAAAAGGATTATGCTTCCAATTTTAACATACCTATGAGGGTATTTTTTACGATTTAATCAGAATTAGGACTTCATTGGGTGATATTACCGTCTCACCAGAAAGATCTTTTCCACTCAACAAGTCATGTGCATCAAAGCCCAGTTGGATCACCTTTTCCTCCACTGAGTGATTAAGTATAAACATTAATTGAGTCTCACCTTGCCATCGTGAAACAACCTCAACCCCCATTGGAGCCTCCAAAGGAGCTGTGAAGCCTACTAAATCCAGCAGCCACCGAGAAAAAGCTGTGTAAAAATCCGGTTCAGCCATGAACCCGATATAGATAACTTTTCCAGACCCAACTTTGTTTATCGTTGCTGCCGGCTTGCCTGCGTAAAAATCACCTAAATAACTAGCAATACTCTCTGCACCCTTCAGTTCAATCACATCAGCTAAAGCTGATATTTTGTACGTTTCATTAAGCTGAGGAATGCTTACTTGCACTGTGTTCGTAACGTCTTCTGCCATTGAGACAGTTTCTTCAATCTCAATGCCGCACATTTTGGCTGCCAACCCAGGAAGCTTTTTATTGACGACGGTATTATAAACATCCTTCTCACCGGTCCGGGTATTAAAGACCACAATCCCGCCTGCTTGAGCAAATTTTTCCAGGTTTTCACAGGTTTCATCAGAAAGAATGTACATGGACGGAACAATCACAACCTGATAATCCAGTAAAGGATCTTTTTCTGAAACGATATCAACTGGGATATGATGATGATAAAAACCACGATAGACATCAAGTATTTGTTTTTCATAGCTGAAATTGGGGTGATTCGGCTGAATTTGAAAGGCGAAACGAGTATCATACGATTGCATTATGGCGATCTTCGATTTTTTCTCCGAACCCGAAATCCTCTCACCTACATGCTTTAATTCATTGCCAATTTTTAAAGCTTCAGCATATCGGCGTCCAGGAATGCCATGATGATCGAGAATCCCTTCCCAGTACTGTTCTGTTCCTGTACGGCAAGTGCGCCAGCGGAAATACACGATACCATCCGCGCCATGCGCAACTGATTGGTAAGTCCAAAGTCGCATTTCACCCGGTTTCGGGGTAACAGAAAGGCTATCCCAACTACCACTGCCCGCCTGCTGTTCCATCACCCAGTAGTTTTTCTTCTTTAAACCTCTCATCGTGTCATGGCTGAGGGCTGCAGTGGCTGGATCAACATCGGCCTGCATGTCCCATTGCATTCTACGATAGTTATCCCAGGAGACGAAGTCCAGATCTTTCGTCATATCGTAGTAGTTAAGCTGGTTATAACCGAAGCCCATCAGGTTATGGGTGATAAAGTGTTCTGGGTAGATTTGCCGTAACACATCAATCTGTTCTTTCTGATAATCACGATAACTGTCCGACATAAAGCGATAATAATCCAAAGCCAGTCCTGGGTTATGCGCCCGGATTGTAGACAGGGGAACAGGGATTTGCGACCATTCCGTATAGATATGGCTCCAAAAAACGGTACCCCATCGTTGGTTGAGATGATCTAGCGTTTCATAGTGATCCTGCAGCCACTCGTGGAACTTTTCCTGGCATATTTCACAAAAACAGCGATCGCCAAACTCATTATCAATCTGCCAACCGATCACCGCAGGATGATCTTTATAATGAAAGGCCATTTTCGAGACAATCTGCCTGGAATAATCACGGTAAAGCGGATGATTAGGACAGTACTCCCTCCTCAGACCATAGGTTTGGCGGACACCATTTTGCTGAACCAGGAAGAGATCTTCACCCTTTGCCATTAACCAGGGTGGCGGAGAGGCTGTAGGGGTTCCCAGGACCACCTGGATGTTATGACCGGATAAAACTTCGATGGCCCTATCCAGCCAATCAAAACTGTATTCCCCTTCTTGCATTTCCATTTTTGACCAAGCAAATTCTGCCAGACGAACGACATTAAAACCAGCCTGGACCATCATACGGGCATCCTCAACCCAACGTTCCTCCGGCCAGTGTTCGGGGTAGTAATCTGCACCAAAATAAAACATATTGACCTCTATCTGTATGAAATTATGAGAAATAAAATAATTGAAGGATTGGAATTGATGGATAAAAATATTCCATCATCAACCTTCAGTTTGTTGTGTTTTGAGGTAAAAAGCTTTAGGAAATATATTCAGTATGGAGGTTTTCACCGAATATTTCCTACCCTTTAATTGCACCAGCCGTAATCCCTTCGGCAAATCTCCTTTGAAATATCAAAAAAATTATCAAAAGCGGGACAAGACTGACCACCGACATTGCCATCTGCTCACCCCAGGCAGTTAATCCCGCACCACCTGTCATCGCATTGATTGCCAGGGTAATCGTCCAATTTGATGGCGATCTTAAGTAAATCAATGGCCCAAGGAAATTGTTCCAACTGGACATAAAGAAAATCAGCCCAAGGCTGATCATACCAGGAGAGATAACGGGCATAATGATTCGGATGAAGATCATGAATTCCGAAGCCCCATCTACCCGGGCAGCATCCATCAACTCATTGTTTATTGTAGAGATGTATTGACGGAAAAAGAAAATCCCAAATGCATTTGCTGCCCCAGGAACAATCAAAGGAAAGAAAGTATCCACCCAGCCAAGTTCTCGCATAATCACAAATGTCGGAACCATCATCACAGCACCTGGAATAATCAGGGTGGCTAACAATAAGGAGAACAGAATTTTTTTCAAGGGAAACTCAAATTTTGCAAACCCATAACCACCCATTGACGTAAAGAATAAACTTAACATCGTGAACAAACCGGATATCACGAGTGTGTTAAACAAAATTCTGATCAGATTCCTTTGCTGGAATACATAAATGTAATTGTTCCAGGTGAAATTTTGCGGGATGAATTGGGGGGGGAAACCAAATATATCAGGTGGAAATTTAAAAGAGGTGCTTAACATCCAAATAAATGGAAGCACCATAAAAACAGAAATACTGATTAATATCAAGTAAAGGAAAAATGTACCACTTCCTTTTTTGAGCTTTTTTATTATTTTCCTATTCATAACAATCAATCACCTGCCTTAAACTTGGTCACGATTTAACCTGAACTGGATAATCGTCAGTAAGAATATCATTGCAAAGAACGTATAAGCTAAAGCTGAGGCGTAACCAAATTGATAACTGTTAAAAGCGACACCATAGATTCTAATCAAAGGCGTTATGGTAGCATTTACAGGACCGCCTCCTGTTAATGTTGTGACTTCAGGAAACAAGCCGAAACTTCCAATTGTTGAAGTAATCAAACAAAACAGGATGACGGGTCTCATCAATGGAACCGTAATTCTAAAAAATGCTTGAATCGGCGTAGCACCGTCAACCATTGCCGCTTCAGTCAAATCCTTTGGGATCGTCTGTAATCCCGCCAGCATGATCACCATGTTATAGCCCAGCCATGCCCAGATGATTAACAAAGATAAAGAGACTCTTGCCCACCAGACACTTTCTAGCCAAGGGATCGTGGGTATCCCAACTATTCTAAGCATCATGTTGATCAGGCCATGTCGCCTTTCAAGCAAAATTCGGAAGGAGTAGCCAGCTGCAACCATGTTGGTGATGAAAGGTAAAAATATAATGGTGCGGAAGAAGCGGAATCCTTTTATCTTTCCTGAATTAAGGATCACTGCCAATGCCAGGGCTAAGAACAACATAATTGGCACATACAGAATAAAAAGAATGACCCCATTCATCATCGATTGCCAGAAAACACGATCTCTTGGGATCAATGTAAAGTTCACCAAACCAGCAAACTCCATATCACCGACACCTGTCCAACGGGTGAAACTTAAGTAAATCGAGAGCACCATGGGATAGAGACCAAAAATGGCAAATAATATATAGAAGGGCGAAATAAATACATATGCCCATCGCGATTTCTTTATCGTGGACCAAGTCGATTGTGATTTTGGTTTATCTATTTGTTTTTTTGTTATTTTTTTAACATTCATTCGCTTCAACTTGCTGTGGGGCTTTGTTAAAGCCCCACAGCTTCAAAAAAGGGGTGATGGTTATTGCAATCCTGTCTCCAGACGGACGGCATCTGCTGCCTCAGATAGCGCATCTTGAGCGCTTCTTAGTCCTAATCCATAGTTTTGGATCGCTGTTGCCGCATTGTTTATCATCGTTATCGCATATTGGCCATAGATATAACCAAAGGGCACCATTTCCGCTACCTCACCAAATAAGGCTCGTGTTACCTGGTCTCCAAAATAGGGATCCGGTTCCTGGAAGAATGGATGATCATAGGTGGCACTGTTGGCTGGGAAATAGTCACTGTACACGAATTGAGCAACCTGGTTATCCACATCAAGATTGATGAACTCAATGAAAGCCTTAGCGGCTTCAACGTTATTGCTGTCCTCAGGGATAAAGTAAGCTGAACCACCCTGGTTTGAGGCTCTGACACCTCCAGGTGTAAACGCCGGCATCAAAGCCACACCCCAATTGCCTGCCTGATCAGGTGCTACCCATGTCTTCAAGAAGTTCCCCATCCAGGCACCAATCGTAACTGTCGCAATTGGAGGCGTTTCAGTGTTGTCAATGTCAGCATTCAGCTCGGCATACCAGGCGTCTTCCCATTCGAGGGAGTCGCTGACGACATCTGCTTCCCAAAATGCTCCAATTTTCTCCAAAGCTTCAACGGCATAAGGTTCGTCCATGGTGACATTGCCATCATCATCATAAAAGCCTAGGCCTTGCTGCCAAAGCATATTGGCAAGGATATCACCATAGTTGTTGGCTCTGTTCAGGGCAAAACATGGCAAGCCAGTGTTGTCTCTAATCTGCTGACAGGTGTCGAGCTTATCATCCCAGGTGGCAATGGCGGCACTAACCGAATCAGGGTCCGATGCTAACCCGGCCGCATCAAAAATNTCCCGTCGGTAAAAGGTCACAACAGGTCCGATATCCCAGGGCACACAATACACATTGCCATCCTTGGTGCAGTATGCCATCATCGTACTATTGAGTACATCCATATGTGGGGCAACAACATCAGTCAAATCCATCAAACCGCCCAATTCAACCAAAGCAGTAATGCTTTGATATTCTGTAACAGCTAAATCAGGAACACCAAGTCCGCCTTGAATGGCTAAACCAACCTGGCTGGCAACTTCATCAGGCGGGTAATTTACAAACTCAATCTCAATATCCGGGTATTCCTCTAGGAATGCAGGCAGCACGGTGCTTTCCCACACCTCCTGGTTAGCCATCTGGACCCAGATCACCAATTTCCCAGATGGTTTGGGAGCATCTACAGGCTCATCTACTACAGGTTCATCTACGGTTGGGGGCTCTTCCACAACAGGCGTCTCAGCAGGTTGGGCACATGCAGCAAGCACAAAACTTAATACAATCAACGCTGTTATGATTCTTAAAAGATTCTTTTTGTTTTTCATTTCATTCTCCTTTTTTCTTATGTGACAAATATGGTAAACTTACAACTTGTGAAATATTTCATTAAACACAATGAGAATATTCACAATCTCTGGATGTGCTCTTGTTGCCCTTAGAAATCAATGAGAGCACTTCCTTCTTTTAATTTTTTATCCGAGCACACCTCCTTTTGATTAAATCATTGTGTACTTTGTCGAACAATGAGTTTTGGTTGGATTTTCACGAATTCCCGTTCGTTTAGATTGTTTGAAGCATGCTTTTTTTCAATCAACTGAACCAATGCATTAAGTGCAGTACAACCCATATTTTCCAAATTTTGATAAACTGTCGTCAATGATGGTGAGTAAAACTCAGATTCAGGAATACCATCAAAACCAACAACTTTAAGCTGTTTTGGTATCGAAATACCTAATTCCTGTGCAGACTGCAATACGCTTAAAGCCATTTGATCATTAGCGACAAATAGACCATCCATTTCAGAAAATTGATCTAACAGTTGATGAAAAGCCTTTTTTCCGCTCTTTGATGACCAATTTCCTTCCGTGCACATCTTCTCAGAAGGAGTAAATCCAGCCTCCAACATCGTTAAATTCCACCCCAGTTTTCGCTGTCGTGAATCTAACCAATCCAATGGACCTGAAATGTGGCCAATGTTTTTACAGCCCATATCAATCAGGTGTTCAACTGCGAATTTTGCTCCAAGAATATTATCAATACAGACAATGCTGACACTTTCAAGATCTTCCATTGCCATAAAAAGAATTGGATATTCAACTTTGATCTTATCTTGATCAAGCCATTTTCGGTTTTCACCGATTTCAGGAACAGCCCAAATCACCCCATCAACTTGGTGGGATTGAAACCACTGCAGAATTGGCTCAACATCATGATCAGAAAAATTTGCAACGGTCTTAAGTAATAAACCATAACCCCTTTCTTCAGCCTGATCAACAATCCCCTTTAATGTCACAGACGGCCCAATGTATTTGAGTCCCGCGGAAACAACACCAATAAGATAACTTCTCTGACGGCCTAAGCTTTGTGCAAACACATTTGGTCGATAATTNAGTTCCCTGATAACATCATGAACCCTGGTTCTTGTTTCATTTGCTACATCAGGACGATTGTTAATTACCCGCGAGACCGTTTGCCTGGAAACGCCAGATGCCCTTGCTACATCGTATATGGTGACCTTCTTGTTTTCAGCCATTATGTCCTTGTAGTCGAGCCATTTGTGAGCGCTCACGGGAGCGCTCACAAATATAGTACAAAAAAATTTCGGCTTTGTCAATAGTTCATGTTAATCTGATATTATTGGTGTAATATATAATATTTTGAAGAATCCATTGTCTGCTATAACGATTTTTAATTAAGCTGAAATTTCAGCTGATTTCCTTATCACCTAACAATCGTTTCAAAAAACTATTAACTTATATTAATATTAGTGATTTGCAAAAATGCATCTTGTTTTTCTCCACCCTGCCCAATCATCAATCAGTAAAAAATCACTGTGACCTCTTCTGGTAACCACACCCGTAAATACTTTAATCCCCGACTCTCTATGGAAAAAATTGAGGTAAATAAATGGATCCCACATAATGTGTCACTTTGCATGGACTTGATATCAACAACCACGTTCCTTTTATTATAAAAACGAGATCACTGGCAATTTCTTTTGAAATTAAAAAACCGACCCTGCGATAAACACAAGATCGGTTGTCTCTGTGAAAAAAATTTACTCGGGATCAACAAAAGGATCATCAGGTTGCGGGGGTGAAGACTGTAACTCTTGGTTGATCTCATCCTCAAGCTTGGAAAGCTCTTGATCTGTTTCTATTTGCGTTTGAACCAGAATATCTTTAACTTCCTGAGCTGAAAGATCAAGCTCTGTGATCAGCTTTTGCAGCTCAGCATCATCCATCATCTTCCTGGGTAAGTCCCTGATCTCACTGGATGTTGAGACAATATCCCGCCAGATCGGTGANCTGGCNAGGTTACGNATCCATCTNCCCACATCCCTGGCAGTTGTGATCGTTCGCTTTGGCCCCAGGACAATAAAAGCAATGATCAGGATGAATAGGAGTTCCAGGACCCCTACATTAAANATTTGCATGGTTTAGACTACTTACCGATTAATCTTCTGTTTCCTCGACCTTTTCTTCAGTGTCGTTGTCTGAGTCACGTTCACCAGCGAGACCTTCCTTGAAAGCGCGAATCCCTTCGCCAAGCTCACCTGCAATCTTTCCAATTCGACCAACACCGAAGACCAGCACAACGATCACCAGCAGAATAATCAGTTCTGGCCAACCAATTGTTTTAAACATCACATGCTCCTTTACTTATCTTCAACTTGCTCTCCTCTGCGTGCAATAGCTGCCAGAAGAACACCTAAAAAATACAAAAACAACAGCGGGATCATTAATATAAACATATTAATCGGATCCGGCGTGGGTGTTGCCACAGCAGCAATTACAGCGATAAAAATCACAGCAAACCGCCACTGCTTTAACAACCCTTTGGCATTAACAATACCCAATTTTGCTAAAACATACATAATTAATGGCGTTTCAAAGCTCAGCCCAATCCAAAAAATCAGGCTGGTAACGAAATTAATGTAATCATTCCATTTTGGTAGGACAGTCGGGCCAGGAAATTCCGTCAGAAACGGTATTGCTGCCGGAAGCATAATAAAATAGGCAAAGGCAGCACCAGTCACAAATAAAAATGTCGCAGATGGTACTGCAATCAACACCCATTTTCGCTCATTTTTTTTCAAGCCAGGGCTAATAAAAAGGTACAACTGCACCAGGATAAAAGGCAGTGCAAGGATGAAACCACCTAATAACGTAACGCGGAAATAGGCACTGAAATTCTCAGTGACCTGGATGGAGAGTAATCTCTCAAAACCACCAATGGGCCTGGCAAGCACCTCGAGTAAGAATTCCGCAAAAATAATCGCAATGACAACCCCCACCGCAATCGCGATCATTGAATGCACCAGCCGCTTGCGCAGCTCATCCAAGTGCATCCAGATGCTCATCTCAACAGGTTTATTAGCCATAAAAAGCCATTAGTCTGATAGTATCAACAATCATCGTTGTTTTTACTCATTCAGTATTTCCCCTAGAGTATAGCACACGAGTGTAAAATCACCCAAGTATAAGCTGTGATTCTTTATCAGACAAACCCTATTATTACTTCTCCCCAAAGCTTACTGGATGCTCAATATCCAAAGTGCTAAAGAGAATTTTGAGAAATAATTATCAAATTATAAATTCATACGTAAAAGGACTGCATCTAAATCACCCGTAAAAGGTCCGCTCTTCTCCATTTTGATCGACACCAAAGCTGCTGCGAAATCCAAAGCCTCATTGAACGTATGTTCCTTTCGCCATGCCAGGTATGCGCCAAATGTGGTATCTCCCCGTCCCGTACGCCCAATCACACTACGATGGGTGAATGGGCTGAAATGCGATTCACCGTTGACTAAACCGAGCACACCCTCAGAGCTTGTGATCAGGACCTCACGACTACCCCAGTCAGCAATCTTCCTGGCAGCCAATTCTAAATCATTCGTCTTCACCAGTATTTCGGCTTCAACGATATCTAATTTGACATAATCCAGCACATTAAAAAGCTCGGCTTTCATCTCCACATCTTTAAAATAGATCTGACCTGTCAAAATATCTACCTGCCGGACAAAGGATTGCATATCCGCAGATATGCAAACGTGACGTGACTTTAAGTTACGGATAAAATCCAACGTAAACTCTTGATCTGAAATCCCTGCTAAATGATACACATCAGCCTTAAGTTCGGGAATGTCACCGACATGAAAATGACCCGCATTGTGAACTTGAATAAGTTCCCGCACATCCATGTTTTCCGATGGATGAATGACCTGGATGTAGGTGGTTTCAGCGGTGGGGATCACAAACACCTCCACATTGGCGTCATATAATGCCGAGAGAATTTTTTCATCCTGGGGTGAGATCCTCGTCACAACAGCAACTTTGCTGCCAACATTGGCAGCTGCCAATGCGCCACATAAAACGGCACTGCCCGGGTTGATCGAAACCATTCCGCCATAATGATGAACCTCATCAATGGCCATATGACCAATAAAAACAATATCAAAAGCACTCATTAGTATTCTGCTTCAACTTTCTGTCCACCCGGCACAACATAAGTTTGACTACCAGCCGTCACATCTACCGGCTCTGAAGAACAGTTTTCAATCAACAGACTATCCGTCTTCACCGTCACCCATAGAGATTGACCCTTCCATTGAAGCGGGAATTTAATTAATTGGATCTGCTCTGGTAGACAAGGAGAAAAAACCAAACGGTCAGAATTCAATGCACTTATGAAACCACCAAAACCCATCACCACCTGCTGCCACATACCCCCAATATTGGCATAATGTAAACCCTCAGACGACCTGGGAAAACTGCCAAAATCAATATCGATCGCTCGCAACCACGACTCATAGGCGAGCTCCTTCCAGCCCAGATTGGCAGCTACCATTTGACGATGTGTCATCGAATTGGACGAGTCATGGATCGTGTATGGCTCGTAATATTTAAAGGAAGCCGCTTTCTCTTGCTTGGTAAACGACGATGGAAACACTCCAATCATTGCCAGGACATCTGCCTGTTTGATCACCTTGGAGCGATATCTTCTTTCCTGTGAGAGATAGGAACCAAACAACCGTGTTCGGTCTTCCCACAACCCATCAATATCCACCTCAGCAAATATCGTATCAAAATCATCGCATTGCCAGACAATATGATCAACATCATCTTTAGGAAGTGCAATTCCAGAAGCAATTTGCCTGAATTTTTCATTTTCATCGTCAGAAAACGATAGCTTTTTGCTTAATTGTTCAAATTTCTCGGGATCCTCAACTTTCATTATTTCCACAACCTGTGCAGCTAATTCAAGGTTAAATCTCGCCACAAAGTTAGTGTAGGCATTATTATTGGTGATGGGTTTATACTCATCCGGGCCCATTACACCCAAGATTTGATACCCAGGTTTACCTGGTAACTCGTCAACCCTTTCTACCCAGTAGCGGGCGGTTTCTATGATCATTTCCACACCGAAATCAAACAAGAAATCGATATCACCGGTTGCACAAACATAATGCCATAATCCAACAACAACACTGGCAGAGATATGGACCTGGTGATCAGCATACTGCCAGGGTACACAAGTTTCATTCCCAAAACGATCCGACTGCCAGGGATATTTCGCCCCCCTATAACCATAGCATTTAGCTAATTTTCGCGCAGATTCCAATCCATTGTAACGGAAGGTTGGTGCTGTGCGGGCAAGTTCTGGAAAATTATAGATAAAAAACGGCAGCATAAATATTTCGTAGTCCCAAAACACAGACCCGAAATACATCTCCGTTGTAGCACCCTTTGGGCACAATAATGCCCGTTCATCACGCCCCTTGGCTTTGAGGATGTGGAATAATGCCGCACGAATCGCAAGCTGGCTATTATATCCATGTGAATCCTCCGCCACAATTTGAATATCTGCTTTTTTCCATAACGCTTGCCATAATTCAAAATGTCGCGCAAAGCTGATCTCGCTTTGTTCAATAGGATGAGATTGAATGACAGCCTGTACTGCCGACAGCAACGTATCCTTCGCAAAATACATATCAGACGCTGTGAAAGAGACCTTATGCACTTGGAGCCATGCTTCACCTTCCATCTGTAAAACTGATGTGGATACCACCCGCCGATCATCCATCTCCACGGTGTTGACAAAATCACGGTCAAAAAAACACTTGCTTGCGGTAAGGATATGGTTACCTAAATTTGTTTCCACATTCGAAAAAATTAGGTTTTCTTCTGCACCAACCGATGCCTGTAAAAATTTATCGTAACCATTCGTGCGAACATTATTATCTATAAAACTTTCAATCACAACTTCAACATTTTGATTTGCTTTTAACCTCACATCTTGCACACAAGCAAATCTTTCATCAAGATTCATATATCTACGCCACATGATTTCAACCAGCTTACTTTCTTTGGTTTCCCAGACCAGGTGTCGATAGAGGGTACCGGATTTAAGATCTAACCAGCGCTGATAATGCGCCAGTTGGCAGGCCTCCAAATCCAGTTTTTCACCATCAACCCGAACGACCAGGCCCAGATAATATGGCAGGTTGACAATACCTGTGCGCAGAGTTGGGTGTTCGGCTTGGATAACGGGTATGAATGTCCCCCACCGGCTCTTGGATTCATGTGCCTTCTCCAGGGTGGTATTATCCATGTAGCGAACATATTCAAAAGATTGATCATCATTTTCAAATCCTTCCTCGATACTGGCACGGGTTGTCATAAATCCCGTACCAAGGGAAAAGACGGATTCATAATGACGGTTTTTCTTAATATCGAATTCCTTTTCAACAATACACCAATTTGGGTCAGGCTGGGATAAAAATGACATTAATACCCTTTCAGATTATAAAATAACAACAAAATTCCAAGTTTAATGTGCTGTGAAAACAATGACCGATCTCTGTGCAAGATAATCATCCAAAGACTTCTAAATAGATCATCCTTTTAAACCAGTTGTAGAAAAACCTTGAATGATATACCGCTGCAGGAAAACATAGATGATGATGGGCGGTATTGCGGATATCAAATAGGTCGCCATGGCAAAATCAACGGTTGACCAGCTACGCTGTCCAACATGTGCAGCCGCCGCAAGACTGACTGTATACATTTTGGGGCGTGTTAGAATCACCAAAGGCCATATATAATTTGCCCAGGCATTTACAAAAGCCCACACTGCAACAGTCAAAATCGCATTTCCAGAAAGTGGGAAAATAATCCGCGAAAAGATTCCAAAATGGCTCGCACCATCAATTTCTGCAGCATCGATCAACTCACGAGGGAGGGACTCCATAAACTGACGGAAAATAAACAATGCTAACGCAGAAGCCATCCCAGGTACTGCTAAACCTTGAAATGTGTTAAGCCAATCAAGATTAATGGCGATTTTATATAGCGGAATTAATGTAACTGCAGCCGGCATCATTAACGATGACAGCGCCACCATAAAAAGGACATTTTTCCCGGGGAACTTGAACAAAGCAAATTCATAAGCAGCTAACGAAGTAACCAGAATCATCCCAATCACTTGCAGGGTAGCAAAGAGAAAGGTGACACCGCTGGCTCGGATAATGTTTAGGTTTTCCTGGGTCACAACATCCATAACCTTGACAAACCCAGCACGAAACGAACTCGGATAGAATTGTTGAGTCACCGGGACACCCGGCGGTGAAAACACGACACTGAACGTGTACCACAGTGGAAAAACAGCGATGAATACCCACAATAGAGCAATGAACCAACGAATTAGTATTTGAGGTTTCTTGAATAATTTTTTCATGATTTTTTACTCATTTCTCCAACCGAAACCTTCGCCAAGAAAATTGCACTGCTGTGATTATCATTGTGACAAAAAGGATAATCACAGCGTAAGCGGATGCACCGCCGAAATCCTGGCGTCCCCAGGCTGAATAATAAATTTCCATAACCGGGAAAAGCATACCATTGCGAGGGCCACCATAATTTACAAATGTTGAGTTGCTAAGCAACCAGGGGATATCAAAAGATTGTAAGGCCCCAATAAAGGCATTCACAACGACCAAGAAAAGAACGGGTTCTAGCTGAGGGATGGTTATGTAGAAAAATTCTTGGAACCCATTGGCACCATCCACCTGGGCAGCTTCCGAATATTCTTTTGGAATGGCCTTTAGACCAGAAAACAACAATAAAAAGTTAAATCCTATTGCTCGCCACATATCAACCAGTGCTACAGCTGGCACCATATAGGTTGGATTGCTGAGCCAGTTGACATTTTTTATCCCGATTCCCTCTAACATAACCGTAATCAAGCCGATCTGTGGAGAGAGCAAAAATCGGAAAATAGCGGCAGAAAGAAACATAGGAATGATCACAGGGAAAAAATACATGCTTCTGAAAAATTTTTGCCACCTTGGTGTGAACTGATCAACCAATACTGCCAAACATAATGCAATGGTCACACCGACAGGTACAACAATAACGACAAACCGTAATAAGTTTTTCATGCTCGTTGTAAACCTGGGAGTTTGGGTTATGCGAACATAGTTATCAAAGCCTATAAA
>SL_3KL_010_SEDDRAFT_10003290_pt1 | contig 14686 bp, 13 predicted proteins | sample SodLakKL_010_SED_2_FD_10381 | JGI IMG/M metagenome (IMG submission 10381)
GGGGAGGTTCGGGCCTCTGGTAACGGTGCTGCACAGCCGGCTTTCTCAGGGGGAAAGGTATGACCAGTGGTGTCGGATTCGGGAGGGGGAAATTAAGATTGTGATTGGCCCCCGTTCTGCTGTTTTTGCACCTTTCACAAATTTAGGTATAATAATCATAGATGAGGAACATGAGAGTACATATAAGCAGGAGGAAAGCCCCCGGTACGATGCCCGGGATGCAGCAAAGAAAAGGGGTTTATTCTATTCCTGTCCCGTGGTTTTAGGCAGTGCAACCCCTTCAGTGGAAGCATATTACCATGCCCGGGAGGGGACAGACCTGTTTCTCAGCTTGAAGGAGAGAGTAGAATGCCGCCCCCTGCCGCCGGTTGAAGTGGTTGACCTGAAAGAGGAAATAAACCGGGGTAACCGGACTCTTTTCAGCAGAACCCTTTATGAAAACATGGAGATAGCACTGGGTAGAAAACAACAGGTGATTCTTTTTTTAAACCGGCGAGGGTTTGCCACCTTCCTGGTCTGCAAAGAGTGTGGGTTTGTGCTGCGCTGTTCTAACTGCAGCATTACCCTGACCTATCATGCCAGTCAAGACCTCTTAAAATGCCATTACTGCCATCATGAGAAAAGGGTGCCGGAGGAATGCCCCGGATGTGGAGGGAGTTACATCCGTTTTCTAGGCCTGGGTACCCAGAGGGTAGAAAAAGGAGTAAAGGATTTGTTCCCCCGGGCCAGGATTCTACGCATGGATATGGATGCTACCACCCACAAGGGGGCACACCAGGTTATTTTCCAGGCTTTTAAGCGGGGAGAGGCAGATATTTTAATAGGAACGCAGATGATTGCCAAGGGTTTTGACTTTCCCAGGGTAACCCTGGTGGGGGTAATTCTGGCGGATACCGCGTTAAACTTACCGGACTTTCGTTCTGGGGAAAGGACCTTTCAGCTGCTGACCCAGGTGGCAGGCAGAACCGGCCGAAGTTCTCTAGGTGGGAAGGTTATTGTCCAGACCTTTAACCCGGATCATTACAGCATCATGGCGGCAAAAAACCATGATTATGAAACATTTTTTCAAAAGGAAATATCCCTCAGGGAGGAGTTCCAATATCCTCCCTTTACCCAAATGATTAGAGTGGTTTTTTCCAGTTTATCTGAAAAAATCCTGAGCCAAAAGGCTGGAGAATTTAAAGATATGCTGGAAAGAGCCTTGAAGGAACAACAGGCAGATATGCTGGGCCCCTGTCCCTGCCCCCTGTCAAAAGTTAGAGGCAGATACCGCTGGCACCTGGTTATAAAGAGTCAAGATCTCCAGGGGATACACGGAGTCTCCAGGTGGGTATGGGAGGAATTTTATAAAGGTACGGGGAATAAAGAAGTAAGAATAACCCTGGATGTGAATCCTATTAATATGTTGTAACATCAGGAGGAATGAAAAATGGCGATACGAATAATCAGAAAAAAAGAGGATCCGGCTTTACGGCAGAGATGCAGTGAAGTAAAGGAAATAACCCCTCAGATTATTACTATCCTGGAGGATATGGCTGAGACCATGTACCATAACGACGGGGTGGGACTGGCGGCCAATCAGGTGGGGATTCCCAAACAGCTGGTGGTGATAGATATTTTGGACCAGGGGCTTCTAGAGCTGATTAACCCAAAAATTGTTGAGGCAGAGGGTAAAGAGGCGGAAGCGGAAGGCTGCTTAAGTTTCCCCGGTATTGTAGGAGAAGTGGTACGGGCAAATAAAGTTACTGTGGAGGCCCTAAACCGGGAGGGAAAGAAAATCAGGGTTCAGGGAAGCGGGCTTTTTGCCAGGGCGCTTCAGCATGAAATAGATCACCTGGAGGGCAAAGTCTTTATTGACAAGGTGGTGAGTTTTTTGGAGCCATCGGATTAAACCTCTCCCTGTTTTTTAAGTTGTAAAAGACAACTCAGTCTAAAAATTAGTAATTTAATCAGGCAAAGCCCCTTCAATAATTTGGATAAATGTGTTAAAATGAAAAATAATTCGACAAGAGGCAGTAAACTGAAAAAAAGGAAGTATTGGAATGAACAAAGAACGCAGAATACTTTTTATGGGAACCCCGGAATTTGCAGTGCCTTCGCTGGAATCGATTATTAAAAAGAAATATGAGCTTCTGGCGGTGGTAACTCAGCCGGATCGTCCCCGGGGCCGGGGAAAAAGGGTAATCCCCTCCCCGGTAAAAAAAATAGCTTTGGAGCATGGCTTACCGGTTTTGCAGCCGGATAAGCTCTCCGCTGATTTTGTGCAGGAAATAAAGCAGCTGGCACCGGATGTAGTGGTGGTGGCAGCGTACGGCAAAATTTTACCCAAGAGCCTGCTGGAGACCCCTCCCCTGGGCTGTATCAATGTGCATGCTTCATTGCTGCCTGGATACAGGGGCGCTGCACCCATCCACCGGGCTATTATAAATGGGGAAGTTGTTACAGGGATTACTATCATGTATATGGCGGAGGGTATGGATACCGGGGATATCATCCTTCAAAAAGAAACAAAGATTTCCTCCGTTGAAAACGTGGGCTCCCTACATGATCGACTTTCGATTATGGGGGCGGAGCTTTTGGATACAGTCCTGGAAAAACTCTTTAGAGGAGAAGTTTCTCGCAGAGGGCAGGACTCTACAGCGGCAACCTATGCCCCCCCTTTGAAAAGGGAAGAAGAAATTGTAAACTGGAAAGAGGATGCCCGAAAAATCCACAACCAGGTCAGGGGGATGAACCCCTGGCCGGGGGCGTATACTTTGTGGAAGGGGCAGAGATTAAAAATATGGCGGTCTGCTGTGCAGGAAAATGGAGTAAAGGGTAACCCTGGAGAGGTAATTCACCTGGGGAATGATGGTATAATCGTGGCAGCCGGCAGCGGTGAACTTTCTATTCAGGAATTACAGCTTTCCGGAGGAAAGAAAATGCCTGCGGAGGCTTTTTTGCGGGGTAATTTGCTTACACCTGGTACTGTTTTGGGGGGTGGGTCAGATGAATCTTGAAACCAAAAAAAGGACTTTTGTAGGGCTATTGCTGGCTGCTTTAGCAATTCTGGGAATTTTAGTTTATTATATATGGCACCTTACTTTTTTCAAGTCTACTTTATACAGCCAAATCATATTCGTAATTCTCATTGTTTTTTTGGCAGGGCTGGCGGGGATCACTCTTCTGGGGTTGTTTGGGATTTTCCTGGCTGTTTTTAAAATTCCCCTTTTTCCAAGCTGGCAGAGAGTTATCCGGATGTCGGTAAATATTTTTTATCCTTTTATCATACAGCTGGGCCGGGTCTTTAAAATTACCCAGGACAAAATACAACGTTCTTTTATTGAACTGAACAATTACCTGTTGGAAATACGCTACATCCGGGTGCATCCCAAAGACCTGCTGCTTCTATTACCGCACTGTCTGCAGCAGAGCGATTGTTCCTATAGAATTAACACAGATATTACTAACTGCCGGAAGTGTGGTAACTGTATGATTGGTTCCCTGATGGACCTGGCGGAAAAATACCGGGTAAAGGTAAAGGTGGTAACAGGGGGTACACTGGCCCGCAAAGAAATTGAATTGTTACAACCTAAAGCCATCATTGCCGTAGCCTGTGAAAGGGATTTAAGCAGCGGGATTCTTGAGGCCAGCCCTCTTCCGGTGTTGGGTATTTCCAATGAACGGCCTCAGGGGCCCTGTCACAATACCTGTGTAAATATAAAACACGTGGAAGAAGGAATTCAATTTTTCCTGCAGAGGTGAAAGGGAACCGGAGAAAAAGGCCGGTTCAACCGGAAGTATTAGGGTAGGGGTAGTGCCCCTGCTTTTTGTTTTTTCAATGATTGTATATATGAGGTGAATTAAAGATGGTTAAAAAAGGAGCCCGCAGAACTGCCCTTTTGATTTTATATGATATAGAGCTCCGGGGAACTTTCGTGGATCTGGCTTTAAAAAGCTATCTTCAAAAAGGTGGGCTTTCCCTTCGGGACAGAGCTTTGGTTACAGAGTTATGTTATGGTGTGGTCAGGTACACTCTGACCCTGGACTGGTGGCTTGAACAGGTATCTGGAAGGAAAGTTGCAGACTTGGATCCCTGGGTTAGAAATATACTGAGGGCAACCCTGTACCAAATTGCCTACCTGGACAAAATACCTGTTCCAGCAGCTATCCATGAAGGGGTAGAACTGGCCAAGGAATTTACTCACAAAGGTGGGGTAAAATTTGTAAATGGGGTGCTGAGGGGATATCTTAGGGAAAAAGGCCGTATTAAGCTTCCGGATCCTGAGAAGTATCCTCACCTCTATCTTTCTTTAAAATATTCTTTTCCTCAATGGATGGTGAAAAGGTGGTCTTTGGAATGGGGAGCGAAGCAGGCTGAAGAATATATGGCATCCCTTAATATCCCTGCCCCACTGACCCTCCGGGTAAATACTTTGAAAACCAAACGGCAGGAGCTGAAAGAAGCCCTGCGCCGGGAGGGAGTTGCTGCGGAGGAAAGTCTTTTATTATCCGATGCACTAGTTTTAAAGAAGGGACAGGATCTGTCTAAGCTGGATGCGTTTCGGAAGGGATTGTTTCAGGTACAGAGTGAGAGTTCTATGCTGGCTTCTCTTCTGGTGAACCCTATGCCGGGAGATACCCTGCTGGACAGCTGCAGTGCCCCTGGAGGAAAATCCACACATCTGGCCCAGCTTATGAAGGATCAGGGAAAGATTATCAGCTGTGATATCCATGGGCATAAAGTAAAACTGGTAGAAAAAAATGCAAAACGTTTGGGAATCAGTATTATTCAGCCCCTGGCTCAGGATGCCCAAAAACTATCCGTTCACCTTTCGGGTAAAATAGATAGAGCCCTGGTGGATGCTCCCTGCTCAGGGCTGGGAGTAATTCGAAGAAAACCAGATTTAAAATGGAAAAGAAAGCTTTCGGATTTTGCTTCTTTGGCGGAACTGCAGCTAAAGCTGTTGGAAGAAGCAGCCAGGGCTCTGAAATCCTCTGGAGTGCTGGTGTATTCGGTATGCACCAATGAGCCTGAGGAAACGTATCAAGTAGCAGAAAAATTTACAGCTGAGAATGCAGACTTCATTCCCACTGACCTGACTCCTTTTTTACCGGAAAGATTAAAGGGAGAAGGCTCTGCCCCAAAAGGAATTCTCCAGTTATATCCCCACAAACATCATTTGGACGGATTTTTCTTGGCTCGCTGGCAAAAAATGTAGCGTATTGCCTTTTAAGCAGGCATTTGTTATACTTTCCTTAAAGTTACAGGGGGTATGCTTACATATTTTTAAACTGGGGAAGGGTTAAGCTCTTCCGTCGGCGAATTATTAATTGCCGGACTTTATCATTATATGATTGCTTGCATGCTGTAATAGAAGATATAGCCTGTCAAAGTTATGTTGTAGAGCGGGTAAAAAAACGATGAATGGTACGGCTGGTGACATAAGGGGCGGTGAAAAGGTGTTCGTAACAGGTAGGACTGATGTTGGACAGGAAAGACAAAATAACGAGGATTGTTATCTAATTATGGGCATTGATCATACTCCCACACTTTTTGCCGTAGCCGACGGTATGGGCGGTCACAGTGGGGGTGAAGTTGCCAGTTCTATGGCGATTGAGAAGACAAGGGCCTTTTTCCTCCGACATCGGGACCGGCTTATTGAATCTTCCAGGCAGGATGTAAGAGCTTTTTTTACCCATATGTTTGAAGGGGCGAACAGGAGTATCTGGGAAAAGGCTTTATCTGCTGAGCAACTGAAAGGCATGGGGACAACCCTGACCGCAGCGGTTTTAACCCGGGAAGGTTTGCATATTGGGCATATCGGGGACAGCAGGGCATATATTATCCGTTCCCAGGAGATTTCCCAGGTTACGGAGGACCATTCTTATGTTCAAAAACTTGTCAATGAAAATCAACTGCAGGCAGGGGAGGAGAAAAACCATCCTAAACAAAATCTTTTGATCCGGGCTTTAGGAACTGATAGGGTGGTAGAAGTGGATATTTATCACCACTCCCTGGAAAAAATGGATCGAGTGCTGCTCTGTACCGATGGATTGACCCGAATGGTTTCTGATGAAGAAATCTTGGATATTGTTATCTCCTGTTCAGTACCTGAAGCGGTAGATCGTCTAATCAGTACGGCAAATACCCGGGGAGGCCCTGATAATATTACGGTGCTTCTGGCGGAGTTAAATAGTGAATCAGAATAATTTAGACTGAGCTTAAACCAAGAGGTGAGACGGATGATTGAAAAGGTTTTGGCCAATCGATATAAAATTGAAGAAAAAATTGGTGAAGGGGGCATGGCCGTCGTTTACCGGGGGTATGACAATATTTTAAACCGATCGGTAACGGTAAAGATTTTACGAGAACAGTTTGCCCTTGACGAAAATTTTGTTCGTCGTTTTAAGCGGGAAGCTCAATCAGCAGCCAGTTTGTCCCATCCCAATGTGGTTAATATTTATGATGTGGGAGAACAAGACGGCACGTACTATATCGTGATGGAATATATAGACGGAAAATCCCTAAAGGAGTTAATTACCGAAAAGGGAAAGCTGCCGGTAAACGAGGCAGTACAGATTGCCCGGCAGATTTGTGAAGCTTTAGTAACCGCCCATAAGAATAAGATTATTCATCGGGATATCAAGCCTCACAATATACTTTTAACCCGGGACGGCCGGGTTAAGGTTACGGACTTCGGTATAGCCAAAGCGGTAACTGCCGCTACGGTAACCTATGATAACAATGTAGTCATGGGCTCCGTCCACTATTTTGCTCCGGAGCAGGCGAAGGGCGGGCTGGCCGGGGCAAAAGCCGATATTTACTCTTTAGGAATTGTTATTTATGAAATGCTGACCGGAGAGGTACCCTTTTCCGGAGAGACTCCCATCTCTGTTGCTCTGCAGCATCTTCAGGAAAATATTAAGTCCCCTGTGGAGATAAATTCGGAAGTTTCTCCCAGCCTTGAAAAAATTATTTTAAAAGCGGCACAAAAGGATCCTGCCTTGAGATATGAGAGTGCAGAGGATATGTTGGAGGATATAAATATGTATATTAACCAGGGATTTGTCAGTTCTGAGAGATTTGACCGCCCTGGGGTTAATAAAATGCAGGATCAGTTTGTACCCGTGAATCATAACAATAATCATAACGGGAACAACGGGGAAGTCTCTTCGGGTCCTGAGGGGGAACCGGAGGATAAAAAATGGAAGTATAAATGGTTAATCATTGGACTTTTATCTTTTATTATCTTTGTAACCGTACTGGCTTATGGTTTCAGCCAGCTGCGAGGGATGTTAACCGTGGACGAAGTGGATGTCCCCTATGTAACCGGCCTTTCTCTCCAGGAGGCAGCGGAAGTATTGGAGGAAGCCGGGCTGGAATATGTAATCTTAGAGGAAATTCCCGACGACGAGGTTCCCGAAAATCATGTCATTTCACAATTTCCCGAAGCGGAAAGAACGGTAAAAAAGGGGCGGGAAGTGGAACTGGTGCTCAGCACCGGGCCTGTCCAGCTGGAGGTACCATCGGTAGTGGGATTGAAGGAACTGGAGGCAAAAATTTTTTTACAGGATATGGATTTAATCCCTGAAATTATTGAAGAGTACAGTCCTACTGTTCCTATGGGCGAGGTTATTTCACAAAGCCCCAGGGAGGGCATCAAGCTCAACAAAGGGGATACTGTTTCCCTGGTCATCAGCAAAGGCCCAGAACCCTTTAGAATGCCGAATCTGGTGGACAGAACCCTGGCAGATGCCCGGGATTGGATAGAATTGTATAAGCTGACCATGGGCAATGTCCAGGAACAATACAGCAATAGTGTAGCGGAGGGGAAGGTTATAGAACAGTCGCCCAAGAGCGGGGATATGGTCCAGGCTCAGGATACCGTTGACCTGGTAGTAAGCAAAGGACAGGACCCGGCGGAAATAGGTTATAAAATAACCATAGACCCCAGTCTGTGGGGAATTGCCGAAGGTGAGGCCATTAGAGTGGATATTGATGATAATAAAGGAGTAAGGACCGCTTACGAAGATAATTACAAGGGTACCAATATTGAGGTAGAAGGCTGGGGATCAGGCACGGTGACTATCATGAAGCTGACGGAGGACGGGTATGAAACTCTGGAGGTTGTAAAGTTTCCACAGTAGAGAGGGGGTTATTACCTGGAAGGCATAATCGTTAAAGCGGTCGGAGGATTTTATTACGTCAGGACCGATGATAAAAAAATATACCGGTGTAAAGCCCGCGGCCGTTTTAAAAAAGATTCTTCCAATCTCTTTGTGGGGGACAAAGTAGAGTTTATACCAAGGGCTGAGGATGATGGGATAGTGGAAAAAATTATGCCCAGAAAGAACCGTTTGATTAGACCTCCTATTGTCAACGTTGATATGGTTATCATTTTTTTTTCCTTGAAAGATCCACCCCTTACCCTTTCTCTCTTAGACCGTATCCTGGTGTTGGTGGAGAGCCATTATCTGGAACCGGTAATCTGTCTGAACAAAGTAGACCTGGTGGAGGGAGAAGAAATCGCTGCTTATGATATTTACAGCAGTATTGGATATCCGGTTATTCTCACCAGTGCCCTGACTGGACAGGGAGTGGAAGAAGTACAAGGGTATCTTACAGATAAAATTTCTGTGTTAACTGGGCCCTCTGGGTCAGGAAAATCTACTTTTTTAAATCGAATTCAGTCCAGGCTAAAGCTGAAGGTAGGAGATATCAGTGCTAAAACTCGGAGAGGGAAGCAGACTACCCGGCAGGTAGAGCTTTTATCCTTTGATTTTGGCGGGTTGGTGGCGGATTCTCCAGGGTTCAGCCAGCTGGATCTGGTGGATATAAAATCTGATGAACTTCCTTATTTATTCCCTGAGTTTTCAAGACTCAGTGCGGGCTGTAAATTTTCAGGTTGCCATCATGAGCATGAACCCTCCTGCGCCGTTAAGGAGGCTTTAAGCCGGGGAGAAATATTTCAGTCCAGGTATAAACATTATTTAATCTTTTTACAGGAGCTCAGGGAAAAGGAAAGGAGCTATTAAACATGGTGAAAATCGCACCTTCCATCTTGTCAGCGGATTTTGCCTTTTTATATGATGAGATAAAAAAGATAGAAGAAGCCGGCGCTGATTGGATCCATATCGATGTGATGGACGGCCATTTCGTACCCAACATCAGTATCGGGGTCCCGGTGGTGGAGTCCTTAAAGGGCAGGACCAGTCTTCCGCTGGATGTTCATCTGATGATTTCTAATCCGGAAAAATATATTGATAGCTTTGTAAAGGCCGGGGCTGATGTACTTTGTGTCCACGCCGAGGCATGTATACACCTGCACCGTGTCATTCAGATGATTAAGGGGATGGGTGCAGCTGCAGGAGTGGCCTTAAACCCTGCTACCCCTTTATCGGTGCTGAATTATGTCCTCACGGATTTGGATATGGTACTGATTATGTCTGTTAATCCCGGCTTTGGCGGACAGGAGTTCATCCCCTCTTGTTTGAATAAAATAAAGGAATTAAAAGAGTGGGTAAACAGGGAAAGACTGCCTGTGTTGATCCAGGTAGACGGAGGGATTAATGCCGATACAGCCCCTGATGTGATTAGAGCAGGAGCTGATATTCTGGTAGCCGGTTCAGCTGTCTTTTCCGGTTCCGATGTTGGGCATGCCATAAAAATGCTCCGCACTGAAAAAAAAGTAGTTTGACGGGGTTTTTTATGCTATAATGTTTTTGGGTCAATTGAATATTCCTTCAGGGTCTGGTGAGAAAAATGCGTAAGCTTTTTCAATTCCGAACCGGCGGTAATCCTTCAGGGTAAGCCCGCGAGCCGTTTTAAGGTTGATCTGGTGAGATTCCAGAGCCGACAGTACAGTCTGGATGGTAGAAGGAAGGGAATACCTTGGAGGAAATCTTTGAGGTATTTTATTTTGCCATAATTTGTTGAAGAGGTGATCTTTTTTAGATGGAGGCTGACGAGAAATATATGTGGCTGGCGTTGGACCTGGCGGTTCAAGGGTTGGGACGGACAAGCCCTAACCCTATGGTTGGTGCGGTCATTGTTAAAGATGGGGAAATCATAGGAACCGGTTATCATCAGAAGGCAGGAGCGCCCCATGCGGAGATTAACGCCCTAAACTCTGCAGGAGAAAGAGCCCGGGGGGCTGCCCTGTATGTAACCCTGGAACCCTGCAGCCATTTTGGCAAAACTCCTCCCTGTACAGAACAGATTATCTCTGCCGGCATTAAAAAAGTAGTGGTGTCGGTGGTTGATCCTAATCCTTTGATGAATGGGAAGGGAATTAAAACCCTGGAGGATGCCGGGATTAAAGTAAAAGTGGGGGTGCTGGAGGAAAAAGCGCATCGAATCAATGAAGTTTTTATTAAATATATTTCCACAGGCCTTCCTTTCGTTACTCTTAAAACAGCCATGAGCCTGGATGGGAAGATTGCTACACACAAAGGTTTTTCCCGCTGGGTCTCTTCCGAAAAGTCCCGGGAGTATGTGCACCGCCTACGGAACCAGGTGGATGCAGTTTTGGTGGGCATAGGCACCGTTTTAACGGACAATCCCAGGTTAAATACACGAATTGAAGGGAATGATGATGTAAAAAACCCGGTCCGGGTGATTGTGGACAGCCGTGGGCGGCTGCCTCTGGAAGCCGAACTGGTAAAGCAGATTGTAGATTCTCCCGTAATCCTGGCGGTTACTGAACTGGCCCCTGAGAAAAAGCTTGAAGCTCTTTCCCGGGTGGGGGTAGAAATCTTGAAGTTACAGTCCAGGGATGACCGGGTTGACTTGAAAGAATTGATGAAGATTCTAGGGGAAAGACAAATTACCCATCTTCTGGTAGAAGGGGGATCAACCTTAAATTATCAGCTCTTAAAAGATGGTTTAATAGATAAGGTGTTGTTTTTTATCGCCCCAAAACTGATTGGTGGAGCCGGGGCTCCTACCCCTGTGGGAGGAGATGGAATAGAGTTAATGGAAGATGTTTATCAAATATTTGATCTTCAGGTTAAAAATCTGGGAGAAGATATATTGGTGACAGGATACCTGGATAAAGGAAACCTGAAGGAAAGGAGCTGAGCCGGTGTTTACAGGAATTGTGGAAGAACTGGGGTTGATTCACGGATTGGAGCTGGACGGTACCAGTCCGTCTCTAGAAATCAAAGCCCAAACTATACTATCAGATATGAAAATTGGTGACAGTATATCCGTTAACGGAGTTTGTCTGACTGTAGTTTCCTTTGACAGTGAATTTTTTAAAGTTGAGGTAATGCCCGAAACTCTACGGAAGACAGGACTTTCTGAGCTGAAACGGGGAGACCGGGTTAACCTGGAAAGGGCCCTGGCCCTGGGAGGCCGCCTGGGGGGTCACCTGGTAAGTGGTCACATCGATGGGGTGGGCACCATAAGGAAAAAGCACCGGGAGTCCAACGCTCTGGTGATTGACATACAAACTCCGCAGGAAATCATGAAATATGCTATCCCTAAAGGATCTATGGCAGTTGACGGCATCAGCCTTACGGTGGTGGATGTCAAGGGTGACAGCTTTAGCGTTTCTTTAATCCCCCATACTGCCCAGAACACAACTTTGGGTTTTAAATCTGCCGGCTCCAGGGTGAACTTAGAAGGAGACGTGATTGGTAAATACGTGGAAAAATTCATGTCAGCCCGCAGGGAGGATGAAAGGCCTCAAAGGGGCCTTAGTTTGAAGGACCTGGCGGAAAACGGGTTTCTATAGAAAGCGAGGGATGGGGAATGAAATTTAATACTATTGAAGAAGCGTTAGAAGAATTGAAAAAAGGGAATATGATTATTGCTGTAGATGACGAAGACCGGGAAAATGAAGGGGACTTAATTATGGCCGCGGAAAAGGTGACTTCAGAGGCCATTAATTTCATGGCCAAATACGGCCGTGGCTTGATTTGTGTGCCCCTGACGCCTGAACGCATGGAGGAACTGGACCTGCCATTAATGGTAAACAGCAATACGGAAGGTCATGGTACAGCGTTTACGGTTTCGGTGGATGCCAGTTCTGTAACCACCGGGATTTCCGCTCCGGAAAGGGCATGCACCGTCAAGGCCTTGATTTCTCCGGAGACGCAGCCCCAGGACTTGAATCGTCCGGGCCATATTTTTCCTCTCAGGGCCAAAGAGGGGGGAGTCCTTCGCAGGGCGGGACATACAGAGGCCAGCGTTGACCTGGCGAAAATGGCAGGCCTGTATCCGGCGGGAGTAATTTGTGAAATTATGAATGAAGACGGAACCATGTCCAGGGTTCCGGAATTAATGCAGTTTGCAGAACAGCATGGACTAAAAATAATTACCGTAGCTGAGTTAATCAATTACCGCATGAAGAAGGAGAAGCTGGTGTTTCGGGCAGGGGAGGCAGAACTACCCACCCGGTATGGGGAATTTAAATTAATCGCCTATGAGAATTCTGTAGATAATGATGCTCATGTGGCCCTGGTAAAAGGAGACATCGAAAGCGGTCAGCCGGTTCTAGTGCGGGTTCATTCGGAATGCCTGACAGGGGATGTATTGGGGTCCCTTCGTTGTGACTGCGGCAACCAGCTGGCACAGGCTATGATTCAGATTAACAACGAAGGCCGGGGTGTGGTGATTTATATGCGCCAGGAGGGCAGAGGGATTGGCCTGGCCAATAAAGTTAAGGCCTATCAGCTGCAGGACGAGGGGAAAGATACCGTTGAAGCCAACGAAGCGCTGGGCTTTGCTGCCGACCTCAGGGATTACGGAATTGGGGCCCAAATCCTGGTGGACCTGGGGGTAAAGGAAATCAAGTTGTTGACCAATAATCCCCGAAAAATAAAGGGGCTGGAAGGATACGGCCTGAAGATTGTGGAGAGAGTTTCCTTAGAAATTAAGCCGGGAATATATAACTACAATTATCTTCATACCAAGAAAGAAAAACTGGGGCATCTTTTAGGTTATTAGCCATTTTTGCACACAACATGGTGATCAGGCGGAGGATAATTTAGTTTTATTATAACATCAGCTCTATATATATTAAAAATTTAAACAGGGGGAATGTTTTATGAGCAAAATTTATGAAGGGCAGCTAATTGCCGATAAATACCGTTTTGGTATTGTGGTCAGCAGATTTAATGAATTCATTTCTAATAAACTGTTGGGGGGAGCCTTAGATGCCCTGCAGAGGCATGGGGCTCCATCGGAAAATATTGAAGTGGCCTGGACTCCAGGAGCTTTTGAGGTTCCATTGATTGCTCAAAAAATGGCTAATACTAAAAAATATGATGCGGTAATCTGTCTGGGCGCTGTCATTCGGGGCAGCACTCCTCATTTTGAGTATGTGTCCAGCGAAGTATCCAAGGGGATTGCTAAAGTGAGTTTGGATACGGAGATTCCGGTTATTTTTGGAATTGTTACCACGGATACGCTGGAACAGGCCATCGAGAGGGCCGGGACCAAGGCCGGCAACAAGGGTTGGGATGCTGCTGTAGCAGCTATTGAAATGGCTGATTTGTCCGGACAAATCAGCTGAATGAGTTCTATAACAAGTTTACATTAATTGTATGGGGGAACAAGTATGGCAACCTTTTTCTTGGATGCACTGGGGGATATGTGTCCGATTCCGGCCTTGAAAGCGGAAAAAAAATTAAAAGACTTGAAGGAAGGGGATGTCCTGGTGGTGGAGACAGACCACAGCTGTGCCATGACCAGTATCCCCAATCATTTAAAAAGAAAGAAGTTTACTATAGAAATTCAGGAAATTGAAGAAGGGATTTGGCATATTCTTATTACTAAAATTAATTAACAGAAGCTTCTGGTACGGGGGCATTTAATAAATTCTATGAAGGTCTTTTGCAGGGCAGTTTTAGGCTTTACACTGGAAAAGATTACCGTGAAGTAATGAGGGAAAGAAATCCCTTCCACCTGCAGGGCTTTAAGGGACCCGTGTCGGAGCTCACGGCGTACTGCCAGACGGGAAATGATAGAGATACCCTGGCCTGCTTCCACACAGGACTTGATGGCTTCCAGGGTGCTCAGTTCCATGGTTAGCTGACAGTCATCCAGTTCTAAATTATTGTCAGAGAGGGCTTTTTCCACTGTTTCCCGGATGCCGGAACCTTTTTCACGAAGAACCAGAGGAAAGACCTTTAGTTCATCAAGGGTTACTACTTCCTTTTCGCTCCATTCTTCATTGGCCGGTGTAATCATGACCAGCTCATCCCTGCAGATGTTTTTGGCAATGAGTTTCTGCTGGTTTAGGAGCTTTTGATCGAAGGGGCCTTCAATCAGTCCAATGTCCAGGACACCGTCTTCGGTTTTTTCTAAAATTTCTTGAGTGTTGGCGATACTCATTTTGATATCGCTCTGGGGGTATTTTTCCTTAAAAATATATATGCTGCAGGGCAGGGCATACCCTCCTATGGTGGAACTGGCACCGATATTCAATTCTTCGCTGCTCAGGCTGGTCAGGGCGTTGATTTCCTGGACCAGGTTTTCGCTCAGGGACATAAGCCTCTGTCCATAGGAAAAAAGCAGTTCTCCCGAAGGGGTGATTTTTACCCCCCGGTTGCTTCTTTCCAGGAGTTTGGTATTGAAAAATTCTTCCAGGTCCTGGATTTGAAGGCTCAATGCGGGTTGGGTTATATGCAGATGTTTTGCGGCCTTGGAGATGCTTCCGGCTTTTACTACGGTACAAAATGCCGTAATCTGATTCAG